>Ga0123357_10000731_pt1 | contig 33059 bp, 35 predicted proteins | sample TergutEmb28metaG_FD_89873 | JGI IMG/M metagenome (GOLD analysis project Ga0123357, IMG submission 89873) | Embiratermes neotenicus P4 segment gut microbial communities from Petit-Saut dam, French Guiana - Emb289 P4 | ecosystem: Host-associated > Arthropoda: Insects > Digestive system > Gut ... | reverse complement strand
CGACTCAGCACTATCTAAACCACTGTGCCGTGCTCCGTGGATGCGAACGGCACAATGGTCCAGCAACCGCGAACTGGATGCTGCGGACAATGGGAAAGTCGGCGTCACCGGATTTATTGCGCTCGGTTGGCAAGCTTCCTGCTCACCCCAAGATGTCTTGCAACTGATTTGCCTTGTAGGGCAAAAATGACTCCTAACGCAGACAGACTGCACATTTCTGCTCGGCGATGCTGCAACGATGTGCGAAGCTATGGATGTTGCACGTTCCACCGCTGCAGCCGAACGAGCACTTCGCCCTTGGGAAGACGGCTACGCGGATGATTGGAGATGCGCGTGAGACCCTCGTGAAGCATCGCTGCGCGGGTCTTCCCTGATGCCTCCATCTGATCGAGGATCCAAAGCAACCCGTAGACCGCACATTGCCACGCTTGCGCCTCCGTCCGCAGCAGCTTGTCGCCGGTTACCAGCGCGTGATCCTGTCGCCGCGCACAGCTCAGGGCGAAGCAATCGGGAAGCGACAAGCCTGGTTGCTTCTTGCGCAGTCGCTGGGCAAAAGTCACTTCATCCGGTGTCAAAGCGACAACACCCAAACCGAGACGTCGAAGCAACGGTCCGTTATCTGCGGCCAATTCGCGCTCGTACAGCAGATCAGGCACAACCATTGTGAGGTCACAGGAAAACGCAGCCTCTAGGAGGCCACCGCGCTCCAGGTCGATCAGGACAGACGTGTCCGAGACCAGAATGATCATGGTCGCTCAGGCAACCTGCCCCAGAAGCCGGCGATCCAGTTCACGAACGCTGACGTTCAGCAGTTCCGCTGCGCGGGTCTCCGAAATGGCGCCCTCGGCCACAGCGCGCAGACACAGCCGCTCCATGCGACGAGGAACTTCGGCTGGAAGACGATGTGGTTCGTCGGACGACGGACTGTTCCAACCCAGATCCTTGATTTGGGTCCACAATCGTCCATAGCCAGCCTTGGGAAGAATGCCGAGTTGGGCACATCGCACCACCAGTGACGCGATACTGACCCTGAAGATCTTCTTCAACTCCGCCAACTCACCAATGGAAATCGACGTGCGATGTGCGCCTAGCAGTTGCAGAACCATGTCCTTGACCATCAGGAAGGCGCCAGCGAATCGATCGGCTGCCTTCTCCTGCTCCGCGTCGTTCAACCCGCTGAAACGCAACACCAAGTGCGCCAATTCATGGGCCAGCGTGAACCGCTGACGTTCGCCATTGTGATTCTGATTGACAACAATCACTGGCACATCCTCTTGGTCTGGACGGCACACGAACGCCTTGGAACCGGACATGTTTTCCGGCAGATCCAGCGCGATCACCTTCACCCCTTTGTCCTCCAACAATTCAGCCATGGATGGAATCGGATCGTTGCCCAGATTCCATAGGCGTCGTAAGGAATCAGCAGCCTGCTCCGCATCTTCGATGCAACTGATCGCGAAGTTCTCGTCCGCGGGAGCATCCCAAGGCTGATCAATGCCGGGCAGCAGTTCTTCCAGTTCCAGATAGCGCTCGACTTGGTCCAGTACTGACGCTTCCACGGCTCGCTCCTCCTTAACACCAGCTTGTGGCGCTTTGCGGAAGTCCACGCCCGTCAGCTCAATTTCGCGTTCACTGAGCAGGTATTCCGGCGAGACCCCCAAGGCCTTGGCGAGTGCCATCAGGATGGTGGAACCCGGCATCATTTCGTTCCGTTCGTACTTGCCGATGGCTTGCGCCGAGACCTGTCCTTGGATGGTGGTTTCCAGTTCGCGCAATGACAATCCCAGAGCTTCCCGCGCTCTCTTGAGCCGGTTTCCGATCATGATGTTCTCCGCTCGTTGGTTTACAGATTGACATTACAAATTGTATTTTGTAAACTTTAGATCGTCAACTTCAATTTCATCAGAGGGGCAAGATGCACGAAAAGCCCAAGCTAATCAATGGACGTTACGACACGAGCCCGGAAACCAAGCAAATCGTCTGGATTCAGGCGGCCGGTCATTGCGAGTTGTGTGGCGTCGATCTGACCCATGACTACCGGGTGGGCAAGCCCATGCGGTGGGCTGAGGTGGCGCACATCATGCCTGCCAGCCCCAAGGGACCTCGGGGACGCGCAGACCATGACGTAGATTGCGCGAAAGCACTGACAAATGACAGCGCCAACCTCATGCTCTTGTGTCCGTCCTGTCACGACAAGATTGATCGTGACGCCGACGGTTACCCGGAACGTGACCTAAGCGGCTTGCACCAAGAGTATCTGGAGCGTATCCGGCTTGCCGCGACAACGCCCGATGGCGGTCGTGCGATTCCTGTCATCGTACAAAGCCAGCACTTTGCGACGGTCAACGAGATTTCCGAGCGCGACCTGCTGACGGCAATGTCTTGCGAAGGGCTGACGGGCTTTGATCACCCGATCAAGATCATTTTCCCACCGCCCGTGCCTCGCGGCAGGGATGCGATCTACTGGCAGCAAATCAAGGACTCCATTCAGCATAACTTGGAAAAGCAACTGAGGCTTCGCGGAGGAACCTTCGGCGATGCACCAGCACTGGCGGTCGTAGGGCTGGCCGATATCCCAGCGCTGATGCTGTTGGGACAAGCCATCGGCGACCGCTCCAAGCGTCTGCTGTTTTCCCCAAACCGCGAGCATGGCCTACGTTGGCCAAATCAATCCGCCGAGCCACCCGAGTTTCTGTTCACCTCCGCCCCGGAGGGTGATGGCCCACTGGCCTTGGTGCTTTCCATTTCGGCTCAGGTTCCGCAGCGCGATGTAACCGATGCCTTGCCCGGTGCCCGCATCGCGGAACTGACCATTTCCGAACCGAGCTACGGGATGGTTCAGAACCGCCGGGTGATACATGCCTTCCGAGATGCGCTGCAAATACGCCTCAGCCAACTTGAGGCCACAACTCCGGGCACGATCCATGTGTTCGCTGCAATTCCCTCCGCCTTGGCGATCGAGTTTGGCGCGCTGCTCACAACGCAACATCAACATCCCTATCTGATTTTGGATCGAGACCGAACCGATCAGAACCGATTTTACCCAGCACTGCATTTGGGTCCCCAGGCCCTGGAGACATAATCATGCCCATAAACGATACACAGACCAAGCGCGATAGTTGGGAGCACTTCCTGCTTCGCGCAGCACGGGAAATCTCGCTGACGGAAGCGCAGTACGACAAGATCGATGATCGTTACTCCCAACTGCAAAAAATACTCTCAGCTACCGATGATCCGCTGCTCGCTGGAGCTCATATCTTTGTCCAAGGATCGATAGGGCTAAAGACGACCATCAAACCTGTCTCCGGTGCGCCCGAAGACATGGACACCATTGATGCCGACGCGATTGTCTGGTTGCCTCACGCACAGGACGCCGAGGCGCATGAAATTCTGGAGGCCATCGAAGATCGTTTCGAAGAAGGCAGCCGTGTTCAAGAAGACATCCAGCAATTGCGCCGCGGCATCCGGATCGTCTACGCCGACGAAAACCCAGGCTTTCATATTGATGTCACGCCTGCGCGCCCCGTCAACGGAAACGCCGAAGGAAACTGGGAAGGGAAACTGGAGGTGCCCGATCGGGTGACAGGCTGGAAAGCAAGTAGCCCTATCCCTTATTCCAAATGGCTACAATCTGTATCAGATCAGAAAATCGTTCTGGAACGTCATATAGCGGTCACCAAGAGTCGAAGCGTCATGGACGCAGCGACCCAAGATCCGCTGCCAGACTATGAAAACTATGCCGATCAAGATCCGCTGCGCGCAACCATCAAGCTGCTGAAGCGCCATCGCGATGAATGGGCCATTCGGAATGGGAATAAGAAACATCGTCCCATATCCGCTGTCATTACGACGCTGGCTACTCTTGCCTACCTTGACGTGGCAAAAGCGTCTCAGTCGAAACCATTGCGTCCGTTGGATGCAATCCTGGAAATCGTTCGCAGGATGCCGCAGCACATCAAATACCAAGGCAATGCTTGTTTCGTGTGCAACCCCAAAGACAACGGTGAAAATTTTGCCGAAAAATGGAACCGGCCAGGTGAGGGGCATCGCTACCGCCAAGCATTTTTCGATTGGCACACGAGTGCCAGCGCGTCGGTATCTCTGGGGCTGGAGAGTTTCGGCTCGGCAGACTCCTTTGCTCGCGCAGTGAATGAGAGCTTCGGCATCGGGTCGACGTTTATCGCCGCCGTGAACAACGACATCCCGCCTGCCTGGACAATGCCCGGACGTCCGGAGGGGACCACACGGAATTCCACGACGATGAAGACGTTCTTTGGAGGTACGAGCAGCGACAAGAGTTCTCAGGCGAACGTCAGGCCGGTCGAGCGCCTTGGTTGACTGCACTGATACCCCTCTACAGCGCAGCATTACTGCACTGAGAAGTGTCTTAGGCGAAGATGACGCTCTCGCGCTGCTTCAGCCCGCACCCATGCGGGCTGATGAAGCTGCGAGCTTTTTTTTCCCCCTTCCAATCGATTACACAGGGGAACAACGGCGCCTGCGTATCGGCTTTCCTTCCAAATTCCCAAATGCCCCGATAAGGCTGTATGTCCAACCGTCTCCTTGGCTAATCTGGCCTCATGCCACGAAATCCGGGCTGTGTCTACATGGGTTTCAGGAACGGCCCATTACGGGGTCTCCCGAGGTCGTGGTCCAGGACTGTCTGTCCCGCTTGACCAAGATCGTGTCCTTGTCCCTGATGGGATCAAGCGAGATCGAGCGGGAAGCCGAGTTTCAAAGCGAAATCACGTCCTACTGGTCTAGGCAACACGATTGGTCCTTGCAGAATCTGATTCTGCTGAACCGTCCCCGAAGCGCATCCACGCTGCTTGCGTTAAGTGACCCACGCCAAGCCATTCCATCGGGTCGGGAGACAGTCTGGCTGGCGACGAATACGCTCGCGCTTAAAAAACACTACGAGCGCATGATCGGAAAGACCGTGCCAGTCCGAGCGGCAGAGACTCCAGGCTTCTACGTCAAGCTGCAAAGTTATCCGAGTATTCGCGTCCCAGACCCAAAACATGTTATGTCGTGGCTGACGCCACATTTGAAGCCCGACGATGCGAGGCAACTGTTGTCCTGGTTTGACGAACGTGGTTCGCCGGTCAGCCGATGGATTGTCTTAGAACTCCCAGGAGACAGAGATGCTCCGATCTACTGTCTTAACGTGCGTTCCCGGGGTATGCAGCCCGATCGGAGTCCCAAATTCGGCTTACGCTCTGCGCGCCGACGGCCACCTCATGCCACTGCCCAACCCCCCGCGAGCATTCAAGCGTCCACGTTGGATGTGCTTGACCGGGCCACCATCATGTCACGCGACCCGAGCGGCACCAACAATGATTTGGAAAACACTCGCGTGGTTTGTGTCGGCACAGGCTCGCTGGGCGGGACGGTCGCATTGCAGTTGGCGCGCTCCGGCGTTGGTCACATCACCCTCATCGATCCCGACACTCTGGCGTCAGCCAATCTTGGCCGACACGTTTTGGGGGTTGATGATTTGGGACGACCAAAGGCCTCGGCGTTGCGGGACAAAATCCACAGGGATCTGCCAACCACCGAAGTCGCGGCACATGTGGGCTTTGTCGAGGATGTGATGCACAAAAATCCCGAGATGTTTGAGAAAGCAAATTTGATCGTCATCACCACCGCAGATTGGCAGTCAGAGTCCTTACTCTGGAAAGCCAAGTCCGACGGCGCTCCTTGGCGGTTGCTACAGGCATGGAGCGAACCTCATGCACAGGTGGGACATGCCCTTCTCGCTCCCAACGGAGCATTTGATGCTAGATATTTGTTTGGCGACAATGGCGATTTCAGGCATAAGTTTACGGAGTGGCCGGGAGGAGGACTCGTTGCACTCCCGGCTTGTGGCGAGAGCTTCATTCCAGGCGGCTCGTTGGGGATGACGAACATCGCATGCATGGTGTCGCAGACTGCCCTGCGTGCCCTGACCGGGCATGTGGAGCACACAGCATGGATCAGCAGCATCTACAGACCTCAAGATATAGTCGCCTTGGGCGGCAGGTACTACGGTCCTGAACTGTCTGATGGGGTGCAGCAAATCGTGTTGGAACGCGGATGGCCTGAGCATGAGGCAAGAACAGAACAGCATGACGGAGATCGCCTGGTGTTGGAAATGGCCGATGATGGATTTCGAACTCCTCGTTTCATGGACGACCGCCGACGTCCTGAATAGGCACCGGCAGCGAGGAGGTGAACTGGAACGCGGAGGACAGCTATTTGTTGATCCACTCAGTTCGGCAGGGCTGCTACTCGCCTTGGCAACACCGCCCCACCGTGCTGATCGCGCAGGAAGATCGTGGCTGGAGTTCAATGCTCGACGCTGCCAAGAAGAAATCAAAGTCGCCAATGCGCAAGGATTGCGCTTGGTCGGATACTGGCATACCCATCCGGCAGACATTCCCGAAATTTCGCCTGCGGATATGAAGAGCTTCTCCAAATTCGCTGCCTGTTACCCTCAAGAGTTACCCCATCCAATTGCCGTCATCGTCGGTACATCCTCCCAACCCGAGGGCATCAAGGCTTGGTCCTTCAGGGACAACGGCAATGCCGTCGCAGCAAACTGGATGGCACCGCAGTCATCGGAGCAGTAAGAATTTTTTATCCTGATAACAGAACTTCCCGCATGCACAACATGAGCAAACCCGAAATTTACGTCAGCACCGACATCGAAGCCGATGGCCCCATTCCCGGTCCTCACTCAATGCTCAGCTTCGGCTCAGCGGCGTACCTGGCCGATAAGACCTTGGTCTCCACCTTCTCTGCGAATCTGGAGACGCTTCCGAGCGCCAGCGGGCATCCCGACACGATGGCATGGTGGGCACGCAATCAGACTGCATGGGAAGCTTGCAGAACTGATTGCCAACCGCCGGAGACGGCCATGCGCAATTATGTAGCATGGCTGAATGCCCTGCCTGGCAAGCCGGTGTTCGTCGGCTATCCGGTAGCCTATGACTTCATGTTCGTCTATTGGTATCTGATGCGCTTTGTGGGAGAGAGTCCGTTCTCGCACTCAGCCCTCGATATGAAGACATTTGCGATGGCTCTACTCAAGACCAACTATGGGGATGCGACTAAGCGCAACATGCCCAAAGGTTGGTTCGACGAACTGCCACATACGCACGTCGCATTGGACGATGCGATCGAACAGGGAGCGCTGTTTTGCAACATGCTACGCGTCCATTCCGTCGAACGTACCGACTGACTCCGGTGGGAAATGGGTTGCATGTCGACGATTGGCTCCTTCGCCAAATGAGCGGTATCAATGCGATGAACCAACAGTTGTTTTCTACATCTCAAACCTGTTGCCTACTGTATTTGCACGAATTGAGGCGCTTTCGCGACATTACCGTTTCGATTACAGCAAAACAACGCAAAGTTCGTACTGGATGAACCATTGCGAACGTTGCGGCATGAAACAGGGCGACTTCCCGATGTATGAAGAACCCGGAGGAGCATTTTATCCAGAAAATAGGCACACAGCCTCTCGGATCGTACTTCATGAGTTTGCTGAACCGTTTGCCTGCAACGGCAGTACAGGCTACGGTGATCTGTTTATTGAATACATGCGTCGGGCTTGAATATACCTACCCATATTTCGTGTCTTTTCACTGTATCAAACGACATTTTGGGTCAAGAAGTCTCAGTATTTACTTGTACATTACTGCTTCATAGCTTCTTGACATATCACTTTCCAGGGCAATTCCATTCCAAGAATACCAATCTCGAAATGCCCTAAAAATACCCTGATTTCGGCTGAGACATAATCAAAAAGCATCGCTACGCTTCTCCCTATCCAAAAACGGAGAAACGACATGCAACCGGCCGATCCTACATCATCCGCTCCGAGTCAACCCAGCGAGGAAAGTCCCGCCAGCGCGCCGGACATTGTCGAGACGCGGCTGTGGCCCGAAGAGCACGCCTGGCTCTACGAACTACTTCAGAGCCCAAAAAACACCTCCCCGACATTTCGCTTCCCTGACCTCATCAGCGCCTGCGTCACGCTCACGCTATCAACGCCGGAAGGAGCGCAGGCGATTTTCAATTTCCTCGGCAGCCAACTCGTGCTCCGTGACCCGGCAACTGCGCGTCGTCGTGAAGCAATGTGGCGGCCACAGTACGAAGAGTTACAAGCATTGCAACGAACACCCGCAAATCGTCATCCGAATCCAAAATATCAACACGACCAATTCACTACGGCTTGCGTGGCGCTGTGCCGCGAAAAAGACCCCTCCGGCAAAACCGTTCTGATACAGGCCCGCTACAACACAGTAGATCGCTCGCTCAGTCACCTCGATATTCCAACATCCTGAGCGGGCGAACTAAACTAATACCCGCTCCCACACCTCGCCTGGCTGCACAGGCCAACCCGCACACCACCCGTCCTCATTACCCGTTTTAACCAGATCAGGTGAACCGGCCTGTAGGTAGGTGTTTCTCATGTCGTGTGTTTTGGCGATCAGTTTTCTTTTGCTTTTGCCTGTCAAGCTCATCCAAGAGGTGATGACCCGCTGGAGAAGGCTGTCAGTCAGGCACAGTGTGACCTCAGCACTGCCCCAAGTTTGTACGCGAAAACAGGTTCCCGACACTTGGGTGGAAGCCGTCGTCTTAGATACCACGCATACATCCATCCTCCCCCCACAGTCTGCCAAGCAGGAAAACGCGGTGACGCCAATGCTGCCCCTTACATGGGTGCTCCCATTCCCATGAAAACGCTGCATTTCCCCGTCACCGCGCATGTGGGCATCATCTTCACGGCCACAATCCTGCTGTCATGCACGACGCAAACTGTTTTTGATGCGCCATCCCATCAGCCGGTCACTACTCCAGCGTTCGAGCAGATCGGCCACGGGGCTGAGACGAACTGGCAATCCTGTGTTCCCCCCGAATGTACGGCGCACACGCCAAAGACGCTTGCTTTGCCTCAAGCGCCCATAAGCCCAAACGACACCCCCGCAACCCTTCGGGAAAGCAATACCCCCAGGACGGATCCACACCCTGTCGCCATTCAACCGACACCTTCCCTCGAAGCGGCCCCGCAAGCCTGGATCGTGCCTTTTGCAGTGAATAGCACTGAACTGTCGGACACCGCCCGGATGGTTGTCGGGCTAGCGAGCATTGAAATCATTACCGCAGGCCGCATCACGATCATCGGTTACCCCGATGGAAGCGAAGACAAGGAACCCGGAATAAAACTTGCGTTCACACGCGCAGCTGCGGTGGCCGATGAACTGGCGCGTATTCGCCCCAATCTGACCACAAGCATCAAGAAACAGGCGAGGATCAGTTCCGTTTCAACGCCCCTAACCGGGGCCTCTTCGCATGTGTTCGAAAAGCGTGTCCTCATCGTTTTTGAACCGGCGCTGCCTCCCTGAACCACCCAACAACCCGCATCTACCCGATTATTCCACCCGCTCATCTAAACCTGCCTTCACCCGCCTTCGACCCGCCATTTTGGCGTTCAACCTAGGAGGTTTTCATGAGCACTGCAACACCCTTTGCTGGCCGTCTTCCCGGTCAGCGGCCGCTCTTTATCGCATCTGTCGTCATCCTCGCCCTCGTCGGGTGTTGTCTCGCCTTTCCGGGGCATGCCCTGGATCTGGTCGACTTCACGGGCGTCACCGGGCCGATGACCTCCGCCCTAAACCAGATTGCGCAACTTGGCCCCGGCATCAAGGCGCTCGTGGGTTTCGTGGGTTTTGTCGTCGCGCTGATATCGCTTGCCGCTTTGCGCAATTTCGGTCCGGTCCTGTTTTATGTCGGGCTCGCAATTTTCGGCGCAGTCGGGCTTGTGATCGCAGGCGCGATCATGGGCGCGGTGCTCTGAACTCCAGATCAAGGGAGTCCGGCATGCGCACTGACACCTACATTCCGAGAAGGCTCGACGATCGATGGAAGATCGGTTTCTGGGACATCGACGTCGCCGCACCCGTGCTGATCAGCGCGCTTCTCGGGTACCTCTCCGGCACGAAGTTCTCGTTTGCCCTCTGCCTGGTTGCCGGCATCGCGGTTTCGCGCTGGGTATCGAGAACGAAATCCGACAAGCACCCCGCCTTTGCCATCCACTGGCTGTGGTGGCACTTGCCGGTAACCCCCTTGACTGCTCTGACCGCAACGCCGCCTTCGCACATCCGTCGGATGGTTGGGTAGGAAAACGTCATGGATTTCGATCGGCTCAACACAGAGCGCAAGGATCTGATCCGCCGCAACCGAATGCTCTCGCTCATCGCTTGCGGGCTAGTCATCAGCCAAATCCTGACACTGACGGCGCTTCTCAGCGTCATCGGGTCGGAGCGCACAGTACTCGTACCTCCATCCATCAATAAAACGTTCTGGGTCGCGGGCCAGCGGGCAAGCGGTGAATACCTCGAACAAATGGGTGCATTCATCAGTTGGCTCATGCTGGATGTGAGTCCGTCGAGCATCGACTGGAAAAAAGAAATCCTCCTCACCTACGTCGAGCCTGACCAGCACGGACAGTTCAAGGCTAAGCAGGAGGTCGAAGCCGACCGGCTCAAAAGGATCAATGCCGCCACGGCGTTTGCGCCAGAACAACTCGTGCCTTCTGAAGACGGGCAAAGCGTCGTCATTCGGGGACGGTTGCGCACGCTGGTCAATGGCATGGAAACCACGAACGACCCCAAAGCATATCTGGTCGAGTTCAGCTTCGGCGGCTCGCGCATGCACTTGAAGACTTTCAAGGAGATCCCCTATGCGAGCAAGCATTAAGAATACGGGGGCAGGTGCGGCACTCATGCTGGCGCTGGCCGCCCTTTCCCCCGCTCATGCCCTGCAGCAAATCGACGCGAGTGACGGTGTAACGATTGAGGCCATCCTGTCGATCCGGGAGCCGACCCGCATCCGGATCGAAGGTGCACCCATCGTCGACGTTTTCGGGAACATCTATTCGAGCGGATGCGGCACGCCGCCCACGCTGCCACCCATGCCAAACGGAGCAAACGCGCCACCGCCCGCCGCCCCGGTCAATCCCCAGGGGGAAATCGTTGTCGAGTGCGACCGCGCGAAAGGCGAAATCTTCGTCCGCCCGGTTGGGGTCGATCTCAAACCGGTGAACCTTTTCGTGTCGACGGCAGAGGCTACATACACACTGCTGCTTCGGCGCGCAGACACCCCTGCCGACACCATTGTCATTCGCGATAAGGCCGCAACTGAGCGCCGTGCGGCACGGACAAACACCGCTTCTTCCTGCCCGCGTAACGGCACGGCAAGCCATGTCCGGAACCTGAAGGCCATGCTCGTTGCGATGGCAACCAACCGTGTGCCATCGGACATCGCGATGAGAGAGATCGGCCAGCCGCTCGTGCTCTGGCGCGAAGTGAATTTTCTGTTTGATCGGACCTACCAGGGCCGTGGACTCACCGGCGAGCGTTACCTACTTCAGAACGTGAGCGAAAAAACCATCGTGCTCTCTGAACCCGAGTTTGACCGCGAGGGGAACGATGCCGGGTCTGTGGCCGCTATTGCCATCGACCGGCACAACCTGCGCCCGGGCGAAGCCACCCGCGTCTTTGTCATCCGCACGGAGAAGCGGCCATGAAGGCATTGAACCCGGCTCGCCTGAAATCGGTAAACGCCCTGATTGAGCGGCTCACGCCGCGCCAGCGTCAGTTCGCGCTGCTGGGGCTCCTCATGGCGGTGTCTGTCGGCATCCTCTGGCTGATCTTCGCGCTTGACGAAAAAAAAGCCCCGGCACTCTCTGAGACAGCGGCAAAACCCAGTGGCGTCACCAATATTGGCGTCATGGCTCCGGGGCAACAGGTCAATCCGCTCGACCAATGGGTCGGCAACGCCGGTAAAAAGCTCGCCCAGTATGAAAGCGAGCGTGAAGAACAAAGCCGCCTCAATCGGGAGCGCACCGAATTTGAGAAACGCACGATGCAGCGTTTTTCCGAACTCGAACAGAAGCTCGCCACGACGGATCAGCCCAACGCCGAACCCGTACCGCCTGCGCCGATGCCCGTGCTCGTCCCTGAAAAGGCTTCCCCTTCCGATGAGCAGTCGCTTATCCAATCCGAAAGAGACGCTCTCCTGGCAGGTTTCCCGCCAAACGAACACGCCACTCCACCCGTTTTCGAGCCTGTCACGCCTCCCACGCCCATCATCGTGCGCGTCTCGGTCACGCCACTCGCCGCCGCACCCGAACCGAATAGTCCCAATACGAGTGCCCCGGAAAACAAGGGCCGTGAAGAGTCCCGTACCGTCGCTACCTATTTACCGGTCAGTGTGACGCGCGGGCAGCTTCTTGGGGGGCTCGATGCCCCCACCGGTGGGCAGGCGCAGTCCAACCCTCACCCCGTTCTGATCCGTTTGTCCGACAACGCTGTGCTCCCGAACCTGATGCGCGGCCAATACCGTGATTGCTTCGTGATCGCGGCCGGTTACGGTGACATCAGCTCTGAGCGCGCATACCTGCGCACTGAGAGCCTGTCCTGCGTCCGCCAAGACGGATCCACACTCGAAGTCAGTATCCAAGGTTCCGTCTACGGCGAAGACGGCAAGGTGGGCCTGCGAGGGCGGCTCGTCACCAAGCAGGGCCAGATGCTGGCAAACGCCCTACTGGCCGGGGTCGTCAGCGGTATCGGACAAGGGCTGGCGACCTCCTCTTCTGAGACCAGCACATCCGCCCTGGGCACCGTGTCCACGCTGTCCGGGTCGGACGCCTACCGCGCCGGGATCGGCACAGGAGTTGGCCGGGCGCTCGACCGGCTTGCCCAGTACTACATACGCCTTGCCGAAAACACTTTTCCGGTGATCGAGATCGACGCCGGGCGAGAGATTGATGTCGTCATTACCCGGGGCGTGAAGATCGACGCCCCGGTCGCGGGAGCAAACACCCTCCGCACGGCGACAACCCCTGCACAACGGTATCTGGAGGAGTCCGATGACACCGACTATTGAAGGCAAGCGTACGGCCCGTAAAAAACGAGACGCTACAAGAGTTCCAATCTCAATTCTTGCGCTGCTGGCGGGGGGACTGACGTTCGGACAGCCTGCATCCGCCTCGGAAAGCGGATTGCGCGAAACCAAGGATTCCGGCAATGCAACCCCCAGCCACCAAGCGGAGAAAACGCAAGATGACGCGCAATGGGTAAGCATCCGAGAAGGGGCGCGACTACTCACTGAACTCCAAAAGCTCTACCCCGGCACCCGCTTCACCGAGGTCATCGCCTCCCCCATCAGGGGGCTTTTCGAGGTCTGGATGGACCGCAACGTGGTTTATGTTTTCTCGCACGCGCCACGCTATTTCCTCTTCGGACACCTGTTCGATACAGAAACGCTGCGTGACATCACCGCAGCAAGACTGATACAGCAGGATAGCCGCACTCCGGCCTTTGATCCGGTCCAGTTCGACCAACTCCCGTTCAAAGATGCGATCAAGACGGTGCGCGGGACCGGCAAGCGCCAACTCGTCCTTTTCAGTGACCCTGCTTGCCCCTATTGCCGTCGGCTTGAAGCGGAACTCTCCGAGATCAGTGATGTGACGATTCACACCTTCCTCGTGCCCTTCGGGGGGGAAGCCTTGCCAATCTCGATCTGGTGCGCCAGAGATCGCAACAAAGCCTGGAAAAAATTCATGTTGGGTACGGCCATCAGGCAACTGCCCCCCGGAAAACCCTGCCCAAATCCGGTAGCACGCAATCTCGAACTTGCGCACACCCTCGGCATTTCCAGCACCCCTACCCTGATCTGGGCCGATGGCAGCCGCACGGAAGGTTTTATTGACCATACGGCGATCAATGTGCGGCTCAATGCAAACACCGGGGAGAAAGAGCCATGAGCCGGACACTTCCCGTCATATTGCTTTTTTTGGCCACCCTCCTTGGTTGTTCCTCGATGTCAGGGCTTGGCGGCAGTTCGTCTTTTGCATGCAAGGCTCCCGATGGTGTGGCCTGCGAATCGGTTTCCGGCACCTGGGCCAATGCCGTCGCGGGCAATTTGCCCAGGCAGCAGAACAAAAGCACTTCGCAGCCATCCCCGCAAAAAGACCCTGCGCCCCCTGCCGCTTTCTATGGCGCAACACCCGGTACGCAGAGTACGGCGCTACGTTCTAACGCGCACACCCTGCGGCTCTGGATCAAACCCTGGGTAGATATCGACGGCGATCTCTATGACAACGCTTTTATCTACGTTCAGGTCAACAGCGGGAAATGGCTTCTCGATCATATCGAACGGCCTACGCGTGAAGCCTTTGCCCCCTTGCGTGCGCCGACAGCGAGCCCTGCTGCGGAGGGTTCCTCTGCCCGCATTCCACCCTCTGCGCCGCCCAACGGCTCGCCGGGGGGAACGAAATGAGCACCACTCCCCGAAAAGGCGTCCAGTTACCCGTACAGCTGCCGTTTCTTCTCATTTCTCCTGAAACACCCGCTGAACAGTTTGCCAACTGGCTTCCTTATTCCGGTTATCTCGCCGCTGAGAAGATTTTTGTTAACCGTGACAGCATGGGTTTCATGTTGGAGGTGATGCCGCAGTCTGGTGCTGATGAACGCATGACGGAAGTGTTGGTATCGCTCTATGCCAACTGCCCGCCCGATACCGGAGTCCAGTTTCATCTGTTCGCCTCCCCGCATGTCAGGAAGCTCCTTCGCCAGTACGCCAATCTGCGTCTGGAAGACGAGGATCAAATCGAACAGGCCCGCCATTGGGGACGGCCCGCGCGCAACAAGGGGCTTTACCGGACGCTCGCCCGACAACGCGTAGAGCATCTGCTCAAAGGGGCGCAGAAGTCGCTCACCAGCGGCTTTCATTACACGATCCGGGATTTTCGCTTGATGCTGAGCGTGGCCTACCCGGGGGATCCGGAAGACCTCAACCGCCGGGAGTCCCTGCTCTCGCTGCGCGATTCGATGTCGGCCACGCTGCGCTCGGCCTCTCTGCCTAATCGGGTGTGCTGCGCCGCGGATCTCATTAACTGGTGCGCGATGTTTACCAATCCCGACCGGCTCTCCGGGACAAACGCGCCTGACCTCCACTACGATGACGGACGGGAGATCCGAGACCAGATCGTCGATTTCGACACCATTCAAGACCCCCGGCCCAACGGCCTCACCCTTTGGAAGGAAGATAGCCCGGACGTCCTGGAAGCGCGGTTTTACTCGATCAAATCCTTTCCGGAACGTTTTGCGCTCTGGCAAATGGGTTCGCTCATCGGCGATCTGATGCAACCCGCTTTGCAATACAGCGCGCCGTTCCTGATCACGCTGGGCGTCCAGATTCTCGACCCAACCACAACACGCACGACGGTGACAGCCAACCATGTGCGGGCCACGCAAAACGCCAAGTCGAAGATGGCCGATGTCATGCCGGACGTCAAAAAGAAACTGGACGACTGGACGGTCGCAGCAGACGCCATCGACACGGGCGGTGCGCTCGTCTCGATGTATCACCAGTTGGCGATCTTCAGCCCCCCTGAAAAAGCCACTGCTGCGCATGAAGCGGCCAACGCCATCTGGCGTGCGAGAGGTTTTCAGTTAAATGCCGATGCCTACATGCACCGGCAGGCGCTACTAGCGAGTCTGCCCATGACGCTCAGCCCCAGGTTTCACAAGGATCTCGCCAAGATGCACCGCGTCACCCGCAAAACGATGGGCAATGCCATCCACATGGCTCCGATCATTGCCGAGTGGCGCGGCACCAAAACCCCGGCGCTCGTCTTTGGCGGTCGGCGCGGGCAATTGATGACGCTCGATATCTTCGACAACGACCTGGGGAACTACAACTTCGCCATCATCGGCGCACCCGGCTCCGGGAAGTCCGTGCTGATGAACGAGATGGCCTGGTCGTACCGGGCCATTGGAGCCAAGGTCTGGATGCTGGATCTCGGGAGAAGTTTCGAGAAGCTCTGCCGCAAAGCGCACGGCACCTATATCGAGTTTCGGTCGGACGTCACGATTTGCCTGAACCCCTTTACCCACATCGCCGACATCAATGAAGACATCGACATGCTGGTTCCGGGGATCTCAAAAATGTGTTCGATGCAGCACCCGCTCTCCGAGGTGCAGTACAAGGCCATCTCGGCCATCACACTGAAACTCTGGCAGGAATACGGCAATGACCTGACGATCACCGCTTTGCGGGACGCCTTCAAAGCCGGAACGATCGAGGAACTGGGCATCAATAACGATCAGCGCATCAAGGATCTGGCCGTGATGCTTCAACCCTATGCGAGAGGCGGCCAGTATGAGCGTTTCTTCGAGGGGAAAAACAATATCGATTTCTCGAACGATTTTATTGTCATCGAGAATGAAGAATTAAAACGCCGACCGGACTTGCATGCAGTCGTCAATATCCTGCTCCTGCACCGCATCACTGGGGAAATGTACTTCACCCGCAACCGCCGCAAGCTCCTCTTTTTCGATGAGTTGAAACAGCAGTTGGGCGACATCGGCGCAGACGATCCGGTCAAGGCAGCCGTGATCGAAGAGGCGGCCCGGCGCGCGCGCAAATACGGCGGCGCTTTGGGGACGGCTGCACAAAGCGTCGACGATTACTACGGCTCGGCGCAAATGGAAGCCGCTTTCAACTGCTCCGACTGGGTTTTCTTATTGAGGCAAAAGCCTGAATCCATCGAAATGCTCGACCGCAAGGGGAGATTGACGATGGATGAGCCAAAGAAGCGGCTGCTGAATTCGCTGCGCCTCGAAGCGGGAGCCTACGGCGAACTCTACATTTCGTCCCCTGTTGGGGAAGGGGTCGCGCGAAACATTCTCGATCCTGCGACCCACCTCCTATTCAGCAACAAACTCGAAGACAACGCCCCCATTGATGCCTTACGGGCGCAGGGGCTTTCCATCGACGAAGCCATCAATGAGCTGTTGCGCCAGCGGGGGCATGCCGCATGAAATCGCTCGCCTTGCACACATTCGTGACAGTACTTTCCGTCGTGATGGCGCTTGCGCTCTATCACCACTTCGTCATACGCCCCGCGCTCAGGGTGGGGGTTGTGGATATTGCTGAAGTCTATCGGGCCAAAGAGGCCGAATTCACCAAGCTGCTCACAGCTTCCAGTTCCGTAAAAGACCGGGAACAGGCAATGGAAATGGCAAAGAAATTTGCGCAGCGCCTGCCCGTAGCTTTGGCCGAATTGCCGCAAGAGTGCGGTTGCCTCGTCGTGCTCAAGGCTTCCCTCATTGGCGCACCTAACAGTTTTGATCTCACACCGGCGCTACGCCGAAAGGTTGATGCTCCATGAATAATCTCCACCATGTCGTCACCGTCTACGGTTCGATGAAACGGCCCGTCCGGTTCCGGGATTTCCCGCGTTTCATGCTTCGGCGCTGGTATTTATTTCTGCCGGTTTTTGTCATCTGGGGCTTTGCCTTCCTGCGGCTCTTCGTCGATCCGACTCCACGTATTCCGCTCCTCTTCAACTGGACCCCGAGCCTGCCCTACCGCGTCGCCCTTATGCGCCCAGTCGGAAAGGAATTGCACAAAAGCGATCTGATCGTGTTCGCCTTCGCAGGCGAGGCAAAGCGTCTTTATCCGGGGTTGAATGGGCAACCCTTCTTCAAGATCGTCCGGGGCGTACCCGGGGACACCGTGAGTGTCGAGGGGAGAAAAGTATTCATCAACGATGAGTCTGTCGGCATCGCCAAAACACACACATTTGACCGCCGCCCGCTCACAACGATCCGGGAGCAGGTCATCCCCGACGATCACTACTACGTGCAAGGTACTGGCCCGGACAGTTTCGACTCCCGATACCGCGAGAGCGGCCTCGTGGACATCCATCAGGTTTTGGGCGTCGTCATTCCGATTTTTTAAGAAGAACAAACATGATCGGAATTGCTCGCTCTGTCCTCTTCATCGTCCTGGCTGGCTCGATGTCCATCATGGCGACATCTGTCCACACGCAGTCCAGCCCAGCCTCCGGGCCATTGCCTGGCGCGTCGGCACAAGGATCGGGCGATGCGGCTGTAATGGCCGACTTTCTGGGGCTGCTCGGCCAGATCGCGCCCGCTGCCGAAGAAGGCGCACGGACATTCCTTGCCGCCGTCCAACTGCGGTGCGGATACACGCCCTCCGCCGAGGAACTGCGCCGCGCCATGTCGCAAGGCGATGGCAATCCCGTGCTGATGGGGCTTATCAATGCAGCCCATCAACAAGATGCCCAAGCGCGCACCCGGTTGATCGGCCAAATCCAATGCGGAGCGCCGCAATGAAAACGGCTCCTATGCAATTGCTGGAATCCAGGCAGGGTGGAGTCAAAGCGCGAATCGCCGCCGCCCTTGCCGCCATCGTCCTCAATGCTGCCTTACCCCATGCTCACGCTGCCGACCTCGGCACGATTGGGCCAACCTATGAGATTGGCGAGCCTGACTTGTTACGCATGATCGAAGAGCGGTTGCTTGAGAAGGCCCGCACGGGGGAACTTGCCCGGATTGAACGGGAAACCAAGACCCGTGCGGTGGCAGCCATCAAGAATCCACCGCCTGTACCCGGTATTCAGGCAACGCTTATTCCGCGCACGTTCTACTTCGACCCGACTTTTACCCTGAATCGCAACATCTTCGGCGCACAGGGCGAGCTGCTTTTTGCGGCAGGCACGCGCAAAAACCCGCTGGAAGTGGTCTCCCTCAGTCGGCATCTGCTCTTCTTCGATGCCCGCGACAAGCGACAGGTCGTCCACGCCCGGGAACTGATTACTGCTTATCAAGGGCGGGTCAAACCGATCCTCACTGCCGGTTCATATCTCAGCCTCATGCAGTCCTGGCGCATCCCCGTCTATTACGACCAGCGCGGGCTCCTCACCCGGCGCTTGGGCATCCGGCAGGTCCCGGCGCTGGTTTCGCAGGAAGGCATGCGGCTCAGGGTCGACGAACTGGAGGTCCCGCAATGAAAAAACTTCTGGCTGCCTTGGCCTGCATCGCACTGGCCTTCATCAGCACATATTCCATCAGCGAAGAATCCGTCACCTGTACCGGCAAATTTCCGAACCCGGTCACCGACATCTGCTGGAGCTGCCTGCTACCGATCACCATTGGTGGCGTAAAGATAGGAGATCTCGATGGGCAGGAGGATATCGAGAATCCATCCAACCCTGTCTGTACCTGCACGACGAACCCGACGATCGGCATTTCGGTCGGCTTCTGGGAACCGGCGCGGCATGTGGAAGTGGTCCGTAAGCCCTTCTGTCTTGTGTCTCTGGGCGGAATCGACCTCAATCCGGGCATCGCCGCCCCTGAAGCCGCGCGGGTGACCCGCTCGGAGGGCGATGGGGACGGGGGTAGTTTTTATCAGGCCCACTACTACACGAACCCCGTTCTCGATTACCTGGGGGTCATCGTCGATATTCCCTGTATGGAGCGCGGAACGTTCGATATCGCCTATATGACGGAAGTCGACCCGCTCTGGGCCGACGATGAACTCACCCTCATCATCAACCCGGAAGCGGTGCTGTTCGCCAACCCGGTGGCGGTTGCGGCCTGTGCCGCCGATTGCGTGGCCGCCAGCATCGGCTTCGGCGTTGCCGATCTCTTCTGGTGTGCGGGTTGCCAAGGGGGGCTTTACCCCCTGAACGGCCGGGTGCCTTTTCATATGGGGGGCGTGCGTACCTCGGCGCTGATTGCCCAACGGCTGACCGCCAAGATGCACCGCGAGTTGGTGGCCTGGAGCGGGCATGGCGAAGCGGGCTTGTGCGGACCGTACTACGCGCCAGTTATGGACAAACGTTCCTACAAAACCCAACTGATCCATCCCATCCCCAATACGGATAAGGACAACGGCAAGTGCTGCCAGCCTTGGGGTCGGAGCACGATCCTCTGGGGGGCAGGCAAGGAATACCCGGCCAAAGGGGAAGACTTTGGATATCTGCTCTTTCGGAAAAGGAACTGCTGTGTCGGCTACTGATTTCTTAAAATCGCTCGGTTTGGCTCTTCTGGCAGTCGCCGCCAGTGCAAGCGCCGCCCCTGGCATGGATGCCTTGCCGCAGCCGTTGAACAACACGCCTGTCGACATGGAGGCCATTGCGCGTGGCTACTCCAAGATCGAAATGGAGAAAGCCGCCCAAGGGCTCAACAGCGCTCCGGCGCTCCTGGTCTTTGTCAGCCTCGATATGCCGCAAGCCACGCTGGAGCACCTGCTGGATCAGGTTGATCGCGCACGGGGTCGCATCCTCATCCGTGGTCTCAAAAACGGTTCGCTCCGCGAGACAGCTAGCCTGATCCAAAAAATCATCGGCGTGCGCAAGTCTGCTTTCCAGATTGATCCCCATGCTTTCGGCCGTTACGCCATTACCCGTGTGCCTACCTTTGTGCTGGTGCGTTCGAGCACCGCCCCATGTGCAGAAAACCTTTGTGCCGCACCCAATGATGCCGTTCGGGTTGCAGGCGACGTCAGCCTTGAATACGCCCTTGAGCACATCGCGCGCGCTTCAGCCGATTTCCGCGCCGAGGCCGACCGTTTTATCGCGCGCCTGAAGAATTTGGAGCAACCGAAATGAACCCTTTTTCCAGCCCACGCTTTTTACGCGCCGTTGCGTGGTTGACCACGGTCAGTTTTGTCTTCGCGCAACACACGGCCATCGCTGGTCCACATGAGGAAGGGGTTGCGGCAGGACAGGCCGCAAACCCCACGATTCGCGCAAACGTGAACGAGCCCGCTGCCTCCAGCATCGTACCCGGCTATACGGCAACCCCGCCTGAGCGAAACCTTTACGGGCAGAGTGACCTTTCCAGCCAGTCCGACGCGGCGCTGGCTGCCTGCGCTGCCACACCGACTGATCCGACCTGTCAGGGAATCCTTGGGGCGCGCGATTCTGCCAACACGCCACGCCCGAGCATCAATCCCTACGACCCAAGCGTTCTTGATGCACGCCGCATCGCAGAAAACCCTGCGGCAACGCTCGAAGAACTTTCCAGTTTCTATGGCGGGTGCGAAGTCAACCTGAGCGCAACCCCTGCAACGGAAATCCGACGCTGCCACCAGTCTGCAAACACACCGGACGCCGATGCATGCACACCGCTCATCGAAGCCGGCTGCACTCTGGCCAACACTGAATGTCGGCAAACCAATCTTGAGACGAATACATGCACCCTCACGGAACATCAGTATTCCTGCCCGGTTCCGGCCTCTCAATCGGCTACGGTTTCCAACTGCCCCGCCAACGTCTTCTGTTTCGCGGGCGAATGCTTCAACACCGCCTACACAAACGATGCCGATTTCGCGCGCTCCATGTCGTTCCTGGAAGCGGCGCGCGAAGCCGGGATGTATCTCGATACCAACACGATGCGGGTTTTTAACGGGGAGTCGGCCAAGTGCCGCAAGCGCTTGCTCAAGAACTGCTGCCATTCGGACTCTTCCGGTGCGGGCATGAGCAACCAGAGCGTTTCGGGGACGGGCTCAAGGCTCGTATTCGACATTCTGATGGATTCGGGCAACCGGAGTTTTATCTGGAACGGCATGACGGCGCTCGTTACCGGCGCGGGGTTCTCAGGCACCTTTACGGCCTACGGTGTGAGCATTGCCGTCAACGGCGCAGCGATTCCCGCAGGATCGACAGTGATTTTTTCGACCCAGAGCATGGTCATTGCGGTCGACCCTTGGTCGCTGGTCATCGCCGTCATCATCTACGTCATCATGGAGATGTCCTCATGCAACAAGGAAGAGGGCAAGCTCGCCATGCGAGAAGGCGCGGGGCTCTGCCACACGATCGGCACCTGGTGCTCAAGCTGTCTCAAACTCTTCGGCAAATGCGTCTCCTGCATCGAGCATTCCACCCGCAAATGCTGCTTCAACTCAAAGCTCTCCCGGCTCATCAATGAGCAGGGCCGCGCGCAAATCGGCAAGGGATGGGGGACGCCCGAAAAACCCGATTGTTCGGGCTTCACGATCGAGCAACTGCAACGGCTCGATTTCTCGCGCATGGATCTGACGGAGTTTTATTCCTCCATCGTGCCAACCCTGCCTGATGCGGGTGCGATTCAGGACAGCAACCGGGCGCAAACACCCAACTGCTACTACGGAGAAGGAAGATGCAACTAAAACCTTTATGCCGCAAGGCGAGTGCCCTCATTTTGCTTGCGCTCGCCGCCACCACGATCCATGCCGAAGATGCCTTGCTCCCCACAGCCCAAACCGTCCAGGCGCTGATGCTCGAAGCCATTCGGTCTGAAGCGGGCGTGGCGCACGGTGTGCTCACAGGGGGCGTGGCGGACGCCCTTACCCAGAAGTTCGGGGGAACCTCGCCGATCACTGTCGACGTGTCGACCGAGAAGCGATACCGCCAGCCCGGATGCAGCCGCCTGAAAGTGCTGTTCCAGCAAGAAGGCGTCCGGCTTCCTGAAAACAAAGAACCTCGTACCCAAACCGTCGAAATCGGCATCAACTATTGCCTCGACGGCAAGCCCCCAAAATCCTTGCAATAAGGGCGAAGCCGTGCGCGCCGTATTCCCTGCCTGCCTTTGCTGTGCCTTCGCCAGTCTCAATCTGGCGGCAGGCACCGCTTCCGCAGAAGGGCGATACCCCTGGTGGGGCGAGCATTGGCGGGGTTGGCACTTTTACGAGGTGCCTTCCATTGAAGAACCCGAACCCCCTGCGACGCCCGCCCCTGCTTCCCCGGCCATCATTCCGCAAGCGCCAGAACTCACTGAGTTCGAGCATCTTAAAAAAACGCTAGAAGACACCCGCAACATCGCCATCATGCGTCCCACCGAAGAGAACGTCCGCCGTTACATGGAACTGGAGGCGCAAGTGGTGGCTCGTGCCTCCACCTTCGCCGATGTTGCGCGGCGCGTGGCGTGGGCCACCCCTGAACTCGACCCCTCTTTGCAGGGCCGCCCCGTCAACGCGAAGGCGCTGGAAGTCTTTACGCGCCGGGAGCGCGATGGGCGCGCGGAACAGATTGCCACGCTGGGCAAGGATCATGTGCTCTTCTTCTTTTACCGGTCCGACTGTCCGTATTGCCACGCCTTTGCACCCACGATCAAGGATTTTGGGGGCCGCTACGGCATCCAGGTCGTTGCCGTGAGTCTGGACGGCGGCCCAATGCCAGGGTTCATCAACGCACGCCCCGACAACGGCATTGCCACGGCGCTCAAAGTCGAACAGGTACCCGCCGTGTACCTCGCGCAACCCTTCACCCGAAAGATCGTACCCATTGGTTTCGGCGTGCTCTCGGAATCGCAACTGCTGGAACGCATCTCCATCGTCTCCTCGCCGGAAGGGGAAAGGATGCTGCCCGGCATCGTGCAGCACCTCGCCTTGCCGTAGGAAAAACCATGCCCTTTCAAAAAACGTTTCAACAAAAAACCTGCGCCGCGTTGATCGCCGCGATGAGCGCGGCCTCATCCCCCGTCTGTGCCGGTGATCTCAATGCTGAAGTGAACGATATGTTCAACAACCTCGGGGCTATCGGGAACTACACGGCCCCCGGCGCTTTTCGGGGTCAGGCATTCAACACCTACACGGGCGGCAGCCTCATGATGCGCTCGCCCAACAAGGTCTACCAGCTTGTCGCAATCCAGTTTCCAACTATCAAGGCGGGCTGTGGCGGCATCGACGTATTCGGCGGCTCCTTCAGCCATATCTCGGCTGAAGAGTTCAAAAATATGCTCAGGAATATTACGTCAGCGTTGCCTGGCGTTGCATTCCAACTCGCCCTGGAAGCCGTCTCTCCGCTCATGGGGGGACTCACAAAATGGGTCAAGGGGCTGGAGACGTTGATCAACAATGCCCGCATCAACTCGTGTGAGACGGCCAAAGCTATCGTCAGTACGGCAGCCGAATCTCTTGGATATAGCTCGCAGGAAACCTGCGCCGATCTTGCCATCGAACTGGGGATGGAGAGCGACCGCGATGCTGCGCGTCGGCGCTGTGCCTCCGACCGCCCAAGCATCCTGTCGACGGCACGCTCTTCGCCGGACGCCAATGTACGAAACAAAGCCCCCTTTGTGGGCAACCTGACCTGGAAAGCATTGCAGTACGCCGGTTCCACGATGAGTGACCCAGAGCGCGAACTCATCATGAGCATGGTCGGCACTATCATCTATTACCCGGATGAATCCAACCGCGACCCGGAGCCGATTGCACCGACGCTCACTTCCATCAGCCAGTTGCTTTACGGGCAAGCGGCCATCGATGAGACGGATGTCGTTCAGCACCTCCTGAAATGCAACGATTACACCAACTGCGACACGGTCACGCTCAATACCAGCTATGCGCACACCCCTTTTACTGCGCGGGTGGAAGCGCTCATGCGCTCAATCGCAGACAAGATCAGTACGCGCTCGGCCATTCCGAACAACTCGGCGGAAGTCGGTTTTGTGAATCAGGTGAATGAGCCCGTCTACAAAATGCTCTCCATCGGCACTTCCATCCCCGGCTCGGGATTGGCCGAGAGCCTGATCGCCCAGTACCGGGATGTGATCGCGGCAGACTATGCCTATGTGTTTCTGGAGCGGAACCTGAAACTGGGCATGGCGGCGCTCGATAAGGATTACACGCTTCAGCAGACACAGCGCGAACAGTCGAACAAGGTCCGGCAGCGCGCCCAGGCCATGCTCTTTCAGCTTGCCCAGGAAAAAAACCTGCTCTATCAGAAAGTCGGTTCTTTCCGCGCCGTAGCAAGCCATCTGGAATTGCTGGAGCGCCAGCTTCGTTCCAGCATGCCGCAGCATGTACTGGACATGCTCGGGCAGCAGGCAGCCTATCTCGCTCAGTAGGCATCAGGCAACACGCCCATGTGGGAAATCTACGCTTATCAGAACGCGGACAGTCTCTTCGGCATTTTCAATGGCGTTGCGGCAATCCTTGGTTCCTCTAATTACGCGGCGTCCATTGGCGCAGTTGCTTTTTTCGGGTTCGTCGCCGCGCTCGTCGCCTACGCTTTTGCCCCGGAAAAACTGCAAGGATGGAAATGGCTTGCCTCGGTCGTGCTGACGTTCAGCGTCCTCATCATTCCAAGGGTGACGGTTGGCATCGTCGATAAAACAGGTGGTTCCCCCGTGAAGGTGGTTGCCAACGTCCCGCTGGGTTTGGCTGTGCTGGGCAGCGTCACCAGCACCATCGGGCACACCCAGACCGGATTATTTGAGACTGTATTCCAGGTCATCCCAGGCATCGGCGCACTCCCATCCGAACTTACCTATCAGGAAAACGGCCTGATGTTTGGCAATCGGCTGGTGCGGCACACCCGGAGCGCCGTTTTTCAGGATCCGGCTTTCCGGACGGATCTCGTCAACTTCATCCATAACTGTACGAGCTACGATTTGCTTGACGGAACGATCAGCCCAAGTGATTTCGTAGCCTCGGATGATGTCTGGTCACTGATGGCAACGCCCAACCCAGCCCGCTTCAGTACGCTCACAAATACAGGCGGCAGTGTCGGCATCGATACCTGTACGAACGTATACGCGAACCTGAATGGACGCTTGCCTGCGCAGATCGGCCAGATTCAGGGCTGGCTCGGGTCGCAGTTGAATCCGACGCTCTCAGGCGTAGCAGCGGCTTCTGTCATCGCAGGGCAGATTCAGCAGGCTTACCTGAAGAACAGCATCGCCAACGCTTCTGCGAGCGCTGCCGACATCATCCGACAAAACGCGATGCTCAACGCCATTGAAGATACAGGCAAGCTCATCGGCCAGAAGTCAAATGACCCGGCCTCAATGGTGCTGGCTGTGGGCCGCGCCCAGGCAATCGCACAGCAAAACGCCACTTGGATCAACTTAGGCAAGGTCGCGGAACAAGCATTGCCAATTTTTAGAAATGTGGTTGAAGCGATCACCTATGCCATGTTCCCACTTTTCGTGCTGCTACTGATGCTCACAAGCGGGCGGGAGAGCATGCTGGCCTGTAAAGGGTACGCAGCAGTCCTGATCTGGATTCAACTCTGGCCGCCACTGTACGCAATCCTGAACTACATGGCCTCGATCTACGCGGCCTACGATCTCGCCGCTGCCGCCAACACCGGCACAGGCGCGAGGGCGCTTGCCCTGAAAACCGCTTCGACCATCTACGCACGCGCAATTTCGGGCGAAGCCATCGTCGGCTACCTGGCAATCACGATTCCTTTCATCGCCTGGGCAGCCTTGAAGCGCATGGAGAGCATCGGGACAGCTCTGGTTGGCGGGCTCACCGGCCTGCAAGCGATGGTCTCTGGCGCGAGTTCATCAGCGGCGCTTGGCAATGCCTCGATGGGCAATCTCACGATGGATCAGATGCGCCTTGCCCCGAACCGTACCTCTGCTTTCATGAGCAGCGTGCAGGATGATTCGAGCGGGGACACGTTCTCGACGAACGCTTTGACCGGGCGGACGGCTGCGAGCCTGCTGCGTAACCAGGGTTTTGCCTCTCGGACCGTCTCGGTGCGGGTCTCAGAACAGGATGTCCAGGACGCGAGCCGACAAGTCGACACAGCCATGAACGAGGCTGTCTCAGCTAACCGGGAACGCTCGGCAGTGCTGGCGGAAGCTTTTACCAAAGGAATGTCGAAGCTCAATTCAACGCGCTCTTCCGACGGCACAACGACCAGCGGTTTCGAGCAATGGGGCGAAATGCTCAATCAGGTCGACACCATCACGAAAGGTCTGGCAAAGAACACAGGGCTTTCACAGGCGCAAATTGCAAGCATTGCTCTGGGCGCATCAGCGCATGCTGGAATTAAAACGCCCAAAGGCTTCCCTGTGCAGGCGGGTATGCAACTGCAAGGAAGCGCAAACAAAAATTATCTTTCAAGCCTCTCCGAACATGAACAAAAGGTGCTGGGCAACATGAATTCAGAACAGATTGCTGTGATGGAGCAATTTGGCGACCGCGTTTCCCGTGACTCCAGCTTCATGCACGCTGTTACTAACGATGAACGCGAAGCACAGGACATGTCTACACGGCTTGCCTCAACCACCTCCCGCTCAGAGCGAGCTACGTCCAGTCTTTCTGATCGAGTAGCGTTTGCAGAACGTGTTTCTTCAGCCCACGAAAAAGGAGAAAGTATCTCCATCGACATTGCGCAAGACCCACACAATCTCGAAATGTTCATGCGCTATGCACATGAATATGGTGGCAACAGCGCCGCTGCGCACACCCTCATGGACGCGGAACTGGCTCGCCAAGCATTAACCCCACACCGAACATCTGACGGAACTGCCTTGCCGACTTCATTTGGTGAGTTACGAGAACGGCACGAACAGCAACGCCAGGAAGGGTTGTTGTCACCTGACATCCAGGCGGTTCACCAAGGTAACCGCCAAGTTGCGGCCCGTTCGGTTTCTTCTGCGGGAAATCCTCGCCCTTCCGCCGCTTCCCCTGAATCACCGATGCGTAACGAAATACGTGCGCGGGGCAACGAAATTCATACGTTGACAGATTCAAAGCGAAAAAGCTTTGATGACAAAGCTGAAATCGTTGAAACCGATGATGGGACTCTTGCAACTAAAAAATCCCTTCTCAAACAATCGGGCAAACAGGTCATTGAAGACGCCGGAGCTAGCGTCGACAACGCCAAGGATGTTGCCAAAGATGTTATGAAACGTCTTCGGAATTAATTGTGAGGCCAAGCCTGATTCTGAGGTTCGAATTGATGCAGATCAGGCTCATCATGGGATGGTTTTGTATATGGATAATGCCCATCCTTCAGCCAGAGTAGTGATGCTTTATCAGATAACAAAGGATCTTGCTCCATAATTTGGTCTATCTCGTAGCTGTCTTGAAAACGTTGTTTTTTCCCAAAAAAAGCGACGAACCCGGCAACAGGCGCTGTAAACATCAAACCAATACACATCATGACAACCCGCGTGCCCCAACCATCCTTGACTGCGGACAAAAAGCCAGCCGACAGGCCAATGAGAAGGATGACGACGGCAATGGCTTTGCGCATGATGCTTCCGGACGCGTTGATGGTTGTTGGGTTGTTTTCCGTTTATGACCAGCATTATGTGCTGGTTGGATGCGGTATCAAGCCCTGCTGACCTGCCCGTATTTTTGCGTACTTCGCAGTTGGGCAAGCTTTGAGATTCCTGCTTTCATCAGCCGCTCAAAAAACCAACTTTCAGCCACTGTACGTTTTCGTACCACTTCGTCTCGTGGAAGCTCAGAATTTTGTGGGGGGAATTGTGGGGGGAATAAGTGATTTTTCCACTGAAAAAGCACTTAGGCCCGTCTTAGAATTGGTATAAGTGCTTGATTTCATTGGTCGGGGCGGCGGGATTCGAACTCGCGACCCCTTGCACCCCATGCAAGTGCGCTACCAGGCTGCGCTACGCCCCGACTTGAGAAGGGCGCGATTGTACAAGAACCGTTTGGAACTTTCCAGAAGAATCTTAGGCGAACCCTAAGCCTGCTCAGCCCCGCAGCACGCCTAGCACGGCTTCGACTTCGGCACGGAGTTCGATGAGCATAGCGCGAGCCTGTTCGGCGGCAATGGCGTTCTCTTGATCCTGAATTGCGGCTTCGCCGAGGCGGTTGCGCGCTCCAGAGATCGTAAACCCTTCCTCGTAGAGCAGATGACGGATTTTGCGCACCAGGAGCACTTCGTGGTGCTGGTAGTAACGCCGGTTGCCGCTGCGCTTGACGGGTTTGAGTTGGGAAAACTCCTGCTCCCAGTAGCGCAATACATGCGTCTTGACCCCGCACAGTTCGCTGACCTCACCGATGGTGAAATAACGCTTGGCAGGGATTGGCGGCAGGGCAGTGGCAGCGGGAATGTGTTCAGACATTTCCATCGCCGTCATTGCCAGACCCTTCCACGATGGATTTGAGTTTTTGGCTGGGATGGAAAGTCACCACGCGGCGAGCAGAAATTGGGATTTCTTCGCCGGTTTTGGGATTGCGTCCAGGGCGTTGCGGTTTGTTGCGCAGCATAAAATTCCCAAAACCGGAGAGTTTGACGCTCTCTCCTCGCTCCAGGGTCATGCGGATTTCTTCAAAGAAACCCTCCACCATGTCCTTGGCTTCGCGTTTATTTAGGCCCACCTGTTCAAAAAGCAGGTCGGCAAGCTCGGCTTTGGTCAAGGTCATGGAATCTTTCTCCTTTAAACGCGCAATCGTCCACCCACAGTGCGCTCGACATGGCGAAGCAACCCGGAGACTGCCTCGTCCACTTCGGAGTCTTCGAGAGTACGCTGAGTATCTTGCATGGAAATCCTGAAAGCAAGGCTCTTGCAGCCGGATTCAATGCCCTTCCCTTGATAGACATCAAAAAGGACGATTTCTTGTACGGTAGCAGGCGCGGCTTCACGCAATGCGTCCAATACCTGCCCTGCGGAAATGCTTGCCGGAACCACCAGCGCGAGGTCGCGCAGTACGGTCGGCAGGCGTGAAATTTCGCCGCTCTCCGGGCATAGGGCGGAAAGCGTTGCGTCGAGGTCGACTTCAAACACGACTGGGGCCGTACCCAATTCGAAGCGTTGCACCCAGACCGGGTGAATCTCACCGGTCACTCCGATGTCCCGGCCATCCAGGAACACCGAGGCCGCACGCCCGGGATGCAGGGCTGGAACCGAGACCGGCGCAAACGTCAGTGTGCGCGGAGCGAACAGGGCTTCGAGGTCGCCCTTGAGGTCGAAGAAATCAACCGTGCGTGCCGGTTCCCCCCACTGTTCGGGTAGAGCCGTGCCTGCCGCCAGTGCCGCCAGCCGCCGTGGCTGATGGAAACCGGGCACTTCCTCCCCTGCCCCATCTACGGTACGTTGCGTAAAGCAGCGGCCCAATTCAAAGACCCGCACGCGGTTCTGCTGGCGTTTACGGTTTGTCGCCAGGTTGGATACCAGGCTTGGGATCAGGCTGGAACGCATCACGTCCATCTGGCTGGCAATCGGGTTGGCCAGGCGGATTGGCGTGTTGTTGGCACAGAAATCCCGCTCCCAGGCGGAATCGACGAATGAGTAATTCACGACTTCTTGAAAACCGCGTCCCGCCAGGAAGTGGCGCACGTCCCATTCCGTGCGCGCCGATTCGGTGCTGGCGAGCATGGCAAGGTTGCCTCGCGGCGCAAGGGACGGGATGTTGTCGTAACCGTGCAGCCGTGCGATTTCTTCGATGAGGTCTTCTTCGGTTTCGATGTCGAAACGAAAGGCCGGGGGCGTTACCCGCAGTTCGACCGCCAGGTCGCGCACCGTCAGGTGTTCGCGCTCCAGCAGCCCCCGCATGGCCTCGGCCGTCAGGTCGATGCCGAGAACCTGACACGCCCGCGCCGGACGCAGGGCGACTTCTTCGCGGCAAGGCAGGTGTTCATCCGAACGCGCTTCTTCCACCGGGCCGGGCATACCGCCGCAGATGTCGAGGATGAGTTGCGTGGCCCGTTCGATGGCTGGGCGCTGCAACTGGAAATCGACCCCGCGCTCAAAGCGGTGTGAGGCGTCGGAAGTAAAGCCATACGTGCGCGCCCGTCCGGCAACGGCATCGGGCGTGAAGAAGGCGGATTCCAGAAAAACCTCGGCCGTTTCTTCTGTCACGCCGGTTTCCTCGCCGCCCATGATCCCGGCCAGCGCCAGCACACGGGCTTCATCGGCAATCAGCAGGGTATCGGGTGTGAGTTTTACGACCTGTTCGTTCAGGAGTTGCAGTTCTTCGCCCGGATTTGGCAGGCGGACGTGAATCGCGCCGGAAAGGCGAGCGTTGTCGAAGGCATGCAACGGTTGGCCGAGTTCGAGCATCACGTAGTTGGTAATGTCGACCAGGGCGTGAATCGGGCGTAACCCCGAGCGTTTCAGGCGGTCTTTCATCCAGCCGGGAGTCTGGGCCTTGGCATTTACCCTACTGATGACGCGCCCGCAATAGCGCGGGCATTTCTCAGGCGCATCGAGCACGATGTCGCGGCGGTTGTCGCTTGCCGGGGGAACCAGCGACAGCGGCGCGGAAATGAGCGGCGTGCCGGTAAGCGCGGCCACTTCCCGCGCCACGCCGGTCAAGCTCAGGCAATCGGCGCGGTTGGGGGTGAGTTTGATGACGAAGCAGGTATCGTCGAGCGCAAGCCATTCGCGGATGTCCATGCCGACCGGGGCATCGTCCCCCAGCGCGAGCAGGCCGCTGTGATCTTCGGACAATCCCAGTTCGCGCCCCGAACACAACATGCCGGAAGAGTCGATCCCGCGCAGTTTGGCGGCCTTGATGACGAAATCGCCGGGCAGCACGGCTCCCACTTTCGCGCATGGAACTTTCATGCCTACGGCGGCATTGGGCGCACCGCACACGATCTGCAAGGGTTCCCCTGCCCCGACGTCAACCTTGCACAGCTTGAGTTTGTCGGCATTCGGGTGCTTCTCGGCCTCGACGATATGAGCCACCACCACGCCGCTGAAAGGCGGCGCAACTGGATGGGCTTCTTCGACTTCCAGGCCGGCCATGGTTAAGAGATGCCCAAGCGCGTCGGAATCGAGCGATGGATCAACGAAGGTACGCAACCAGTTTTCGGAAAATTGCATGTTCGCTTACCTGTTACCTGAATTGGCTCAAGAAACGTAAATCGCCTTCAAAGAACAAACGCAGGTCATTTACGCCGTAACGCAGCATGGTCAACCGGTCCGGGCCGAAGCCGAACGCAAACCCTGTGTAACGCTCGGGGTCGATGCCTCCATAGCGCAGCACGTTGGGGTGCACCATGCCGCACCCGGCCACTTCCAGCCAGCGCCCATCGAGCGCGCCGCCCATGAACGCAACGTCGACTTCCGCTGAAGGCTCGGTAAATGGGAAGAAGGACGGACGGAAGCGAACCTGCAAGTCATCCGTCTCGAAGAATTTGCACAGAAAATCGGCTACCACCCCTTTGAGGTCGGCAAAACTCACCCGCTCGCCAATCCACAGTCCCTCGACCTGATGGAACATCGGCGAATGGGTGGCGTCGGAGTCGACCCGGTACACCCGCCCCGGCGCAATCACCCGCAGGTCGGGCATGGGGTTGCAGTGTCGGTGTTGTTCGACGTGCGCGAGCATGGCGCGGATCTGCACCGGGCTGGTATGGGTGCGCAACAGCACATCCTCCCGGCCTTTGAGGAAGAAGGTATCGTGCATTGAGCGCGCCGGATGGTCCGCCGGGATATTGAGCGCGGTGAAGTTGTGCCAGTCGGTTTCGATTTCCGGGCCATCGACGGATACGAACCCGATGGACTGGAACAGCCGTTCGATGCGCTCAAGCGTGCGGCTGACCGGATGCAGGCCACCCGGCGCGGCACCGCGCCCCGGCAGGGTGACGTCGAGCGCCTCGGCTTTGAGTTGTGCGGAAAGCTCCGCCTCGCGCAAGGCTTCGCGCCGCTCGGCAAGAGCCGTTTCGATGGCCGCCTTGACGCGGTTGACCTCGGCACCCCGCTCGCGCTTTTGTTCGGGAGCCAGCCCGCCAAGCGCCTTCAGTTGCTCCGTGACGAGTCCGTTTTTGCCGAGAAAGCGCGCCTTGGCCTGCTCCAGCGCCGCAGCGGCCGTGACTTCTGCAAAGGTTGCACGCGCATCGATGACCAGTTGATCGAGATTGTCCATATTTTGCCCTTGCGAGGGGGAGTCCAGCGAAAAAAGGAGGCAAAGCCTCCTTTTTTCGCTGCCGCAACCTACGGAAACACTAAAGAGTTTACGTAAATCTGGTTGCGGCGTTACACAGCGATTTGAGCCTTGGCTTGCTCGGCGAGCGCGGCAAACGCGGGTTTGTCGAACACTGCCAAGTCGGCCAGGACTTTGCGGTCTACTTCGATGGCGGCTTTCTTGAGGCCGTTCATGAAGGTGCTGTAGGTCAAACCCAATTCGCGTGCGGCGGCATTGATCCGGGCGATCCACAGGGCGCGGAACTGGCGTTTGCGTTGACGGCGGTCGCGGTAAGCGTACTGGCCTGCCTTCATCACCGCTTCTTTGGCGATCCGGTAGACGTTCTTGCGGCGGCCCCGATAGCCCTTGGCCTGATCGAGAACCTTCTTGTGACGTGCGCGGGCGGTTACACCACGTTTAACTCTAGGCATGGCGGTCTCCTGTCAGGCAAAGGGCAACATGGCGCGAATCAGCTTTTCGTCGCTGGCATGGATAGTGACCGTGCCGCGCAGATGGCGCTTGTTCTTGGTGGTTTTCTTGGTAAGGATGTGGCGCTTGAACGCGCAGGAACGCTTGATGCTCCCGCT
>Ga0123357_10000730_pt1 | contig 33103 bp, 15 predicted proteins | sample TergutEmb28metaG_FD_89873 | JGI IMG/M metagenome (GOLD analysis project Ga0123357, IMG submission 89873) | Embiratermes neotenicus P4 segment gut microbial communities from Petit-Saut dam, French Guiana - Emb289 P4 | ecosystem: Host-associated > Arthropoda: Insects > Digestive system > Gut ... | reverse complement strand
GGGCAAATTTTGCCCCAAATATTTAATGTAATTTTGATTAAAACCCAAATTTAAAGGGAAAAGAAAAAAGAAAAAAAGAAAGATTTCAAAGAAAAGAAAAAAAAAAAAAAAAAAATAGTTTTCGGTGGTAAGTGAATAAGAAGAGAAAAATAAGTTAATAAGAGAAAAAAATAAGCAGGTTTATGCACAATAAGAACTGCTTTGTAACTAGTGTACATGCATGCACATAAAACTATGACACACTCTTAGACTGGCTCCTTAGTTACCTTGCTCCATTCTTCACGTTTCCTCATGTTTCTTGTTTGTTTCTTTGTTCATTCATTCCTTTGTGTTTTTGTTATTAAGCTTATGGTAATTGATAGTGATGCAGCATAATGAAATGTGGGATGGACTGATTGATCTCTTCTCCAAGCCATTTAGAACTTCTTTGCACATAATCCTATTTTTTCATTCAAATGTATGTCATTCTCTCTACATGCCTGTACACATTCACAATCGCTTGCTGATAGAACTTTCAGCTGCAGGAACTTGCAGCAGTACGTCAGACACGTGTTTTTCATATTTAAGGAGTTGTATTCTTGCTCCAGTATATTTTATATCAACTGAACAAGCAATATTCTCATTTACTATGTATGGTTAGTTTTTTACTGTATGTACTGTATTAATATAACATAATATAATATGAGTATAACATAATGTAATGTAACACACTATAGATGAAGAATGTACTGGTCATCATCTTCAAATTGTTTATTTTCTGCTCATTTAAAGCAAGTGGAAGGTTTTTTTGTTGCTCAGGTTTCATAGGAGTGCTGACTCCACCATCTTGTTTGCTTTCCTCATGTTACTGAAATGTCAAGGCAAGTAAGGAACAGAATAACTTTAAAGGGTAAGAAAGAAGTGTTTTAGCACTACCCTTCTTTATTGGGTTGCTTAGAATGGATTATTTTTAACAGTCACATAAGTTCTGTTTACTTAATTTTCAGAATGAAACTTATACAGAGAGCTGTTGACATTAAGCTTTGAAACTGTATGTAAGTAAAATGTTTTGCAGGCAGTCATGTCCGATGTTGTGTACGTGTAATACAACATGCAAATAGTAACCTGTTTCTCACTATAGCAAGGGGAACTGGTGTATCTTGTTTTATGTTGTTCTGACTTTTCATTAACATCCTCTCAAGGTAGCTTACAGTTAAGCATTTATAAATTAAATCTTTTAATTACTGCAGAATCATGAGGAAAGTGTTGATGGTCGGCATTGGGATAAATCGCCACTTAGCGACGTTGAAGCGGCAGTTCCAGCATTCAATGGGAACGATTTTCCCCTACTAAAGAAGAAAGAAACTGTAGCAACAGATAACAAACATCGGAAGTCCTATATTAGACCAAAGGACCCCACTGCACTGTCAACTGGAGACATAAGCAAGAAAATTTCACACCATCCTGTCAGGAAACCAGTAAACCCTCCATGCTATGATAATTATGGGTATGAGTACAAAGTTGTTATGTGTTCCAGAGATCATAATTGTTGCTTTCATTTATATAAAATGTTCCTTGGTACAGTAACATAAAAGTGAACCCTCAGCTTAGAAATTAAGTTGCCAGGTTGCCAGGGTGACTAAATTTTGTATGGTGGCACTTAATGTTTGTGGAAGTAGGAAACTTGCTTCATGTCACTCTTGTGGCACCTTTAACTTTGATGTGGCTTTTGGATTTTTAAAAGTGTGTGCGTCTGGGATGTGCCATCTTGCAGTCTGGTAGAAATTAACAGTGTTTCAGAGGACCCTGCTTTGTATATCTTCAGGGTAAATTTTCAAATGTGAAAATGTGAGCACTGAAATTTTAAATTCAGATTGTGATTTACAGGTCTTATAGTCAGCTGACTGTAAACAGATAAATTGTTTTTCTTGTATTTCATATTACATGTTAGTTTCTTTTCTGGTGTATTTTTGAGAAAACTGATGAGCTTGAGTTTTAGCTCAAAATGTTTTATTGGCCTGATAAGGAACCAAAAGTAAACCTGCCACACAGCTATTAGTATATGGACCCCTGACACCAAGTCCCATACAAATTTGTTCTGTAGTTGCAATATGTGAAATATACAGATACAATGTCCCCATTATACATTAATTTTATATTGATGATTACTGTCTTTTGGGATGTAATACCATATAGTCTGGTATAACCTTTTTCCAAAACAGTACTTTTGTATTAGACTATGCAGCATCACATCCTGCCTCCATCAGCAGATTTGTGAGATGAGAATCTTGGATTCTCTAGTAACTTTATTCTGTTTTGGCAAAGAATGCATAAAACTACGTATTTGTGGGCATGCTGCTGTAGTCTGTAATGGGGATACAAGTACAGAGAAATGGATTTTCCCGTAAATATTCTGAAACAGAATGTTGTTATTTGTGTGGAGAATAAATGTTATCTGGGGTTTAAACTCAGTCTGCAACTTTTAATTTGCCTTTCTCAACATTTCATTTGTTTGAGGAGTCTTTAATAGAAATGAATGCTTAATGTGTAGTATCTGAACGTACCTCACACAGCATTCAATATTTGTAGTTCAACATAATATAAGCAGCTGTGCCCTTACAGTCCAATAATGTGTTATTCAAGAAAATGACTGTTACCACTCTGATTTCAGCTCCCTTCCACTCTGTGCTGCACCTCACAGCAAGTCACAAAGCCTCCCAAGTAACACTTCAATCAAGAGTTATGATTCAGTTGTGTTTGATCCTCTGAGGGTGGCTCCAGAGGATTTTGCAAGTCAGTTGACATTGCTTGACTTGCCAGCATTTAGAGGAATCATGCCTGAAGAGTTGGTGAGCTGTGGCTGGAACAAGAAACATAAGCTGACTGTTGCTCCCAATGTTGTGGCATTCACGCGAAGGTTTAATCATGTGAGTAAAAGTGATTTAACTATATGTGTGTGTGTGTAAAACATGGTCTCTCACTCTAGGGGACAACACGTGAATCCAGTCCGCACTCGTCCTTCCTATTTCTGAGTGATTCAGTTTAATTTTGTGCTGTCATTTTCACCTACATACTAAGGCTTTATAAATACATTGTATTGCAAACATTTTCCAGTAATTATTTCAGATCTTAGCTGCCTAAAATATTCCTTAATAAGAAGCTCTTAACAATATAGGTGTAACTAACTATGATGTTTTCTGGGCCATAATATGTGCTTCTTGCAGGAAAATGCTGCCTGCAACCCTGTTGCACTTTATGGTGCAAAGGAGTGCCAGTACAACTAAGATTTTAGTGTTCACTGGTTAATTGTGGTTATTACACCCCTGGTACTTGGAGGCAGAAAAACAAAGTTTTATTGTTCCTTGCATTAGGTTTTCATTAGCTTGAAGTGATAGTCTATTGAAAATAAACTGGTTCTCCTAATGGGATGTGTAATAAAGATTTTGTATTCTGTATGATTTAGATTAAATGTGATAAATTGTGTGAAAGAGCATGCATGGTAATGGAGGAGTAAAAAAATATTTTGGTCTCCCTGTACCCAAGAAAATAATACATACATGAGTGGAGAAGGCAAGAGGAAGATTTACAGGTGTTAGAGAAGAGTAAATACTTCTCATAGACATATTACAGAATGTTCTAACCTATGTAGAAGTTGGGCTGAACTGGGCAACAGAGCATAGAAACAACAAAACTGTTATGTCTGAAAGAAGTGATTGTTAAAACATGAAGATAGGCAATTGTACCTGGCATCACTGATTTTGTTGGGAACCAGATGGTACCTATCCTGAATTCTGTCGCTTAGCAAAGTAGGCAGGATTATTACAATTTCCAAAATGCATAGCGGACTCTTTTACTACGTAGTTTCCTATTTACACAGTCTGACAATTATGTAATGAGAATGAGGTTTAAGAATAAAACTGGAACAAAAGACTTGAGTACTATCTGTATTTTATTTATTCTGCATCGATACAGCGAGTGGCACGATCTAGCAAAGACTGGAAGGACCTCTGCACGTCTTCTTGTGGTATGGCCCGAAGACTCAATGTCACAGCTGCTTGGATGTCTTGAACATCTTCAAACAGGCGCCCTTTCAATGGTAACTTCAATTTGGGGAACAGAAAATAATCACAGGGGGATAAGTCAGGGGAGTAGGGCGGATGATGGAGCACACACACTTGTTTTCGGGCTAAAAATTCTTGTACAGCAACTGCCCGGTGAACCGGTGCATTGTCGTGAAGAAGAAATCAACTGCCTGGTGCTGAGTACTCGGGCTGGACACGGCGAATCCTCTTCCATAGGCATTTCAGAACACTCAAATAAAAACTTACAGTGACAGACACAAGCATTGTCTTCACTTTGGCTTTTGAAGACGAACTTTTTTGCCTTTTGGTGATGCTGGTGACTTCCATTCAGCACTTTGGCGTTTAGTTGTGGGATCATAGCGAAAACACCAAGTTTCATTCTCTGCTGCACTCGAATTCAAGAAATTTTTATTTCTACAAGCAGTCTTTGATCATCAGACAATGCATGCGGCACAAACCAGGAAGCGGCCTTTCTCTTGCCCAAGTCTTCCACTAAGATTTGACGAATCATCTCCCTGTTAACACCAAACTCATCAGCCATCATTCGCACAGTTACACAATGTTCTTCTTGTATTTGTTTTCTCACTTTCGCGGTATGTCCCTCGTTATGAACAGAAAATGGACGCCCAGGCCTGGCTTCATCTCCAATCATTTCCACACCACTTTTGAATCGTGCATACCACCTGGATATCTGTGCACAAGATAAACAATTATCCCCATATACTTGTCTCATCAATTCCACAGTCTCTGCTGCAGTTTTCCCAAGTTTAAAACAGAATTTAATGTTCGCTTTCTGCTCCATGCCGCTACTGTGACCACATCCTCTCACTACCTGCACAACATGGTGCCATATTTCCCGTCATGCTCAGCGTGGGGCGTTGCGTTGTTGCCAGATTACAGATGAAGGTTGGTCACATGGATGGCATGCATTGCTTCATAGATAGCACTTGTATCTTGGTCAAAATAAAATCAGTCTCATTATATAATTGTCAGACTGTGTATTTTATGTGGAACCTCCTCCCCACCACCCCTTGTTTATATACTTACATTTTGAAGCATCCTTGTGTAATTTTTACAGTGGTGCTGTGAATATTTCAGTAAGAATCACACTGTGTGTACAGGTGTTGTATTCATTTGTCCTCTTGACTGGTCATTGCTCAGTGTGATTGTTTGTACAAACTGAATGTTTTCAGGTCAGTTTCTGGACCGTACAGGAAATTCTAAATGGTTCTTCAGTAAAGCACCGAGCAGAAATATTGGGCCACTTCATTCGAATTGCAAAGAAACTGTATGATTTAAATAATCTTCATTCTCTTTTTGCAATAGTTTCTGCATTACAAAGTGCTTCTGTGTACAGGTCAGTATTGATATGTTTCTATTCTTGTATTTATTTTGGCAGTAGAACTGCAGTAACATGTTCCGTTAATTTACCATTTACATGTTTGTGTTGTCTAGGTTGAGTAAAACATGGGCATATTTATCAAAGAAGGAAAAACAAATGTTTGACAGACTGGCTGAAGTGTTCTCTGACAGAAATAACTGGCGTAATCTTCGTGATCACATGGAAAGTCTAAAACTGCCCTGTGTTCCATATTTAGGTTTGTGTTGATTGAACTTGCGTACGTAACACATTTGAATATTATGTAATTATAGAAATAAGTTTCCTTTGGATATTTTGTAAATAAGTTACTTTACTCAGTTAATCCATAAACAATGAAACAATCCAGTACTGCATTATTTATGGAGTAATGAAGTTATGATAACGCAATGGATGTCATCTCTAAAATTAGTAAGTTTACCTATTTATTCTGATATTTTGACTAAACTGTATGAGCAATCTGTGTACTATTATCATAAATTTTGATTATGTTAAATTTTTCATTGGTTTATTGATCATATTTTTTTAAAGAAACTTAGTACTGTTACTTTCCAATCCTGTGTTATTTCACCCCCTCCCATCCTCCACGTGTGTGGTTACATTTTCTTTGCTATTGTTGTATACTGTAATTATATTATGCAGCATTAATTCTTGTGCCATTTCTTTGTAATTGCAGTTTTGTATCAGCACACCGTGATTTTGCATAGCAATTCACTTGGCTTGATGTGAACACTAAATACGTCAAGGCCTTATTTTATGCACGTTTGTTTTACACCTTTGTACTTTAATGCCCCTTGCCGCTTTACACCACTTCCTATTTATGCCCTTTAATTTTTGGTTTAATGCTTGTTGACTGGTTTTATTTCCATTTACATAAGTCTTTTTTCCTTACAGGAATATCATTTTTGAATTACACCTTTTGATTTACACCCACTTTTTCCAAAACACAACTAGGGCATAAAACAACGCCTTGTATTATTGGACCTAATTTTTATACATTATGTTGCTGAAATATGTAAAGTAATGTGAACTCTTTATGGTCATTGAAGACCATAGCTCTTATTTTAAAAGGATCTTTTTTGTTTGAGCAATTGAGTGTACTGCTTACAAGTAACTGTTTCCACTTGGGACAATGTGAAATTCCTTATACATTAGTGCATCATTTCAAATTAATTTCAAAGAATTGTATGTTCAGTAGTTTGTTTGCAAATGTTGCCGCTTATTTTTACGCATTTAAAAGCTTATCTGATGTGAGACTTCTGGGTTGTGTCATAGTATTGACTGCCTTATACTGGCTTATAGTATATGTGCACTTCCCAGGGGGATGATATGGTGCTTCACCGTTTCCACACCTTTGTATGTTCAAGCATGTTGCTGTGTAAAGGAAGCTGGATCTACACCCCACAAAATATGAATGTCATATCATACATTAAGCCCAGTGCTTAGCATTTAATGGTAAACTACCCCCTCAAATTAACAAATTCCTTTTTGCAAAGGAAATAATTGTGTTACTGTAAAAGAATAAAGGATGGTGATTCAGATAAAGCAGCTTGAGCATTAGTACTTCATCTTGTATGTCAGATCGGCAAAAATTATTGTTGTTATTTGCACAATATCACATGGACTTAACAGATTGTAAAAGCAGTAGTGCATGTGGCTTGTATTCAAGAGATACCTTGTGGCAACTTTGGATATGCCACCAACGGTTGATTTTGCTCTTTCTAGGTGAATCCCATGAAAGTGCCTAGAAATTTACAATTGCTGCTTTATCTGCCATTTTTCCCAATTCACTGTACATAACTATCCTTGCATCTTATTTATTGCTACAGAGTGATGGCAGTTTTTATGCACAGGTTTGTTCCTGACGGATCTCACATACATTGACATGGCTCATCCTCATTCTGGTGGTCTCGAATCAGAGCAGCGTCGGCACAAAATGAACAACATTCTCCGAGTGATCTCAGATTACCAACAGTCTGATTATTCCCATCTAGTTCATTTGCCCCACATACAAAACTATCTGCGTAATGTACGGTATATTGAAGAACTTCAAAAGTTTGTTGAAGATGACCAATACAAGTAAGCTGCACCAGATATTAGGCCCACTTCATCAGTTACGCATTGCACAAAATCAGAATCTTCCATATTATTTCTTTCCCGTCTTTTTTGTTGTTGTTTTGTTGTTTATGTTATCTCATGGATCACATTATTGTTTATTAAGCATGTTTGTTTCGTATTTTTTTTCTTGTGTCATGTAAATTATGTAATTGGGGACATTTTAACACTTTAATTACTGGATTTTAAAATTGAAGACAGTCGTAAAATCATTTCGTGCCAGCCAGTATAGTGATTTTCCTTTCTTTGGAGTTACAGTAGTGTGATACCCTTTGCCCTGTAACAAGGATATAGTATACATGATGACAAAAACATACATTAACCCGGAACTGTTTTGCGTTTATTGAACAGCAAATATTTTATCTATTTTTATTATTTTACATGTTATTGAAGTGATTAATGACCAAGTGCAGTTAACTGTATTGCAGTATTATAATATAAAATTTCATGTGACAGTCTTATCAGATGATGCCATCACAATGCCACATGTATGTTTAATGGCTTGTGTTAATCTTTTTCCTGAAGTAATTGATTTAAGTGAGTTTTTTTGTCCCCATCCCACTTTTCAAAATAGTCTTCCACAGTCAAGATTCATACTACATACAGTTTGAAGCTCTCGCATTGGTATATTTGAGGATTCAGTTCTTAGGGTTGTAAGACTCTGTCAGTGGGTGAGTCAGTCCTGATGTTTCGAGGGAACATAGTGCCATTGCCTTGAAGGGTAACGCAATCAAAGCAGCATATCGTCTTGGATTGTTGACCCTTCTAGGCGAGACTGCTAAAATGAACTTTCTTTTTGTTTTTTTAATTTTTGATACCCAACTGTCTGGAGTCTCAAGGTGAGACTGCTAGGTTGTCTTGACTTGGTGGACACCAATTACCCAGTGATGCAGCACCCCATCCCAGAGAATTTTTGCTCTTAGACTCGAGGAAATGTTTCATCTCACATTTGTGTTTTATGATGTCACTACACAGAACTGTGCTAGTTGCTGCTTTTGAGGACTTACCGTGAAATTAAGAGGCAGATGTTTGGTTTATAGAGGGCTTTCACAGAACTAATGATAACAAAAATTAATATTTGTCAGTGGTATAACACTGTATAACAATGAATGACCCTTTATGTGAAAATATTAATATTGCATCCACATTGGTATGAACACCACCATGTACTACGGGCCAGAGTATTATAAATTTAATATGACAGGATGACATGGCCTTATTTCAAAGAGGTGGTTCAGAACTTATTGAGAGATCTCATGTACAATTAATGGAGAAATTATGAGGTCGTACAAAATGACAGGAAAGGATGAGAAATTGCATTTGAAGGTTTCTGGGCTTTTGAAATGGTGATATATATATTTCATATACTTTATTTTAGCAACAAAATTGTCAAATCTTTATTACTGATACTGTCTTAATATGGTTGCAGACTGTCTCTAAAGCTGGAGCCCCCCTCACCTGCTCCAAGCTCTTCCAGCTCAAAAGAATCAGTAAGTGACACTGTGACTTCAGTAGCGTCACTGAATCTTTCTCCTGCTAAGGGTCTGTCGTCAGGTTCTCTCCGTCTCCAAGCAACAGCAGCAGGAGCTGCAAAGTTTGTGCCAACCCATAGGAAGTGCCGTAGCTTAGGAACCAAGTGAGTACCATGCCACAGTGTTAGGTTTCATGAACTATCAACCACATCCTATTACTAATACTGAACTTTCAACCCTGCAGTCTGTTGTTTGCTTCTTCAGTTTGTTCTTTTATATTAGCATGACCTTGTTGACATCAGAATGTCGTAGGGATGCAAAACTCTAACACTTAATATGTCTCTGGGTTCAGTCTTAACCAGTCTGTATATTAACTCAAGTTTATTGCTTGTGATTAGGTGGTGGAACTCTTCTAACATTCTTGATTTCAAACTTTTGTTATGTTGTGAATATTGTTTTCTTTTTTTTTGGGTTATTCCCCAGTGTCTGAATTTCATGTGCCGACATTTTGGAACACTCTGTTTCATCTTCATAGGTCTTGTGAGCAAAAAGAACAACTGGGGTGAGATTGCTAGGGTGTTTGTACAGGTAGAGGTTTGGCTCAAAAGTAACCTGGATCAATCAGAGGAGGGGGGATGGGGCCATTTCTCCCTTACACACTTGTCTTACTACAGGCCTCCACTTGGGGCCGCTGTCCTCCACAGCCCGTTCCTCTACTAGGACATGCCCCTTTCCCATTCCTTCTCCTTCTGACTGGTCCAGACTTCTTTTGAGCCAAACGTTTGCCAGTATAAATACCCAGCAATCTCGTCCCAGTTATTCTTCTTGTTCACACGACTTATGAAGATGGGACAGATAGAGTGTTCCTAAATATCGGCACATAAAATTCAGACACCGGGGAATCGCCCAAAAGAAAGAATACAACTCTTCTAACATGTTTCATTTTACATATAAGTAATCTCACTTTTTCAAGTTGGACATCATATATTCCATTATTTATTTTCCTGATACTGTAGGCCTGGTGTACATATGGTTTACAAATCTCCACCAAGTAGGTTTTGAAACTTGCATACTGACTCTCAAAGATGGAGAAAATTTTGAGCCACCAAAATTATTGTGCTGCAGGTAGTATCTGAATATGTTATGTTCATTGTATTTGAGTAGAAATATTTTTATGTGTCAGACCACAATTTGTCTTACAAAATCAAGAATGTGAAGGAACTGTTACATTCCTGCATTCTTATGTTCCACTTGCCTTGTTTTGCCCCAGTTAGTTATCATCTCCCTCTTACAAACTTTCCCTGACAGAAAGTTATGTTAGAAAACATTTTATGCTCTTTTAATTATTTTGTTAACTGCTTCAAAGGTTACATAACTCTGGCATAGTGAAGCTTTTGATTTTGTAGAAGCAGGATAGTTTTTCATAATGCCAACTTCCATTTCCTGTATAGCAACCAGTTATGACCTAACAGACAATATTGCACCACATTCTCGAAGCTGCAGTCTTTTTCAAGATAATGTGTAACTCCTGAAGTTTCAGTTCCTCTCAGATATCAGATATCATGCCATATGACTGGGTAATTTGGTGCCCCAGTGCTTTGAGACAGCATGTGGTGGTCTCATTTTCAAGGGTCAGAATGTCCAGTGTCCATTGTACATTTCAACCCCTGAAGATGAGACCACTACACAAATGTTAGCTACCAGTCATCCAGTGACTTGACACCTTATCCTCAATTGCACAACTGTGAAGGCCTAAATATTGAAAGAAGTAACCCCTGTCTACAAAATCCTAGCATCTGTTACTTGTAAACAGTGCAGCAAAAGCATATTATGTGTAATTGTACATCTTAGTAAATTCTAAAGTGTCTACATTTTTATGATCTGATTGTGAATCCACAGACAGACATTTTCTCTTTTTATACGAGAGTGACTGCTATTTCAGAATTTATTGAACTGGTTTCTGTCTTATCTTCATTGTAACATAAATAAAAGTAGGAACTGTTTTTGTTAAAAGAAAGAACTGAAACTATAAATGTCCTGTTTCAGCCAATGGGCTAATGTACATGGATGAAATTTTTAGCAGCCATCAGAGTGGTTGTAGATGGAATGTACTGGTGATCAACTTAGGTTTTGTATGCATTGTGTAATAAAGAAGATACCAAACAGGAACACATATCAGTGCAGAAAAACAATTTTTATATGAAATTATAATGCTATTTCAGTCAGCGTACCACCACCGTCACCTTAACACTTTATTTAGTACTTTTAACAGAGAGTTTTTTATAACATTTGCTTCTCTAGTTTTTCCAGATCTTTTCTACGCTTGTGTTTTGAAAGAAACATGGATTCCATGGCATGTTTCTTCATTTTCTCTATCTGGTATTTTATACTTATTATCTTTGTCTTTCATTTTTCCAGTAACACTTAATACTCTGTGTATAATGAGTAACGTATTATTTCCAAAGTTTGAAGTTTGATTGTAAGTTGGAAACCTATTCAAAGACCATACACTTTGAGCATATCATTTCAGGACATAATTCTGAATGCATATTTTCATCTCGTGACAAAAAAAACACATAAGATCAAGTGCAAATGGGCTGTGTGGCAGAGGTCATAGTGACCTAAACTTGATGATGCATTCTAAGATACCAACTTGTTGAAGCAGGTTCCATTTTTACAAGCCAGCAGTCATTAACTTGTCAAGAAACACACCTTTTATGGAAATTTATTGTTAATTTCCATGGTACCCAGAGCATACCAGTGGTCCCTCTCTTCCATTAGATTAACCCGTTTCACATCGCACACTCCCTTTCTTTAATACCCACATTAATATTGTCCTCCCATCTGTGCACAGGTGTCACAAGTTGAGTGTTATTCATTATATTCCATAAACTAACATTTTTGGCAGTGGGAATGGTGATGACATTTGGTCATTATAGTTGGAAATTAATATTTGCGTTACTTCTTTTTCACACTAACATGTAGCGAGGTGTGCAACAGTTACGTATTTGATCTGTTTCTCAGATTTCGTAGTACAAGTCTTCCTCGCAACTTCCATAAACAAGTTCACCATCATCAAGGGTATTCCCATCAACCTGTTTGGGTACCCAGTGGGTGAGTCCCTAAATTGGTATTCCACAGATGTGATATGCCTCCATTACAGCATGAATCTCCCTCATAGTCATCAACTGTTGCATGGCATGTTCAAATACGTAATATGTGTATGTGCCTGTGTTCTTATATTTATGGCATGCACTTGTTAATATGCTGTCCATCCTATTTCAGAATTATTGTTATTAAATCACCACGAGTGCTCCGATTTTGGTGTTCTTGGTGCAGTTGTATGTTGAGGACCATAAAGTTAGTGCCATTTCAGTTCTTTTTGTATAAATTAATATAGTAGTCAGGTAAGGATGATTGTGTGTGTATATATGTGTGTGTGTATTCAGATAACATTGATATAATAATGCAAGGAAGAGTCTCAGGATGGGAGACGTTGAAAGCAAGAAGCTTTCTGTTTGGTATTCTGATCCCCACCATAGTGCTTCTATACAAGGATTATCAGCACACTCTAATAAGTTGAACCCAGTTATTATAACAATGGTTTATGTGACACCTTGTCTATAGCATAAGATATTCTGTGGTACCATTGAATTCCCCATTGTGCACCATAACATTATATTCCTCAGTTATAACATCATTCGTTTATTATGATACAAAATATTCAGTCCCTTTCATGATGTTATAACCAAGTTCAGCTCTATCTGGAAGATGCCATGATAACTCATTCAGTAAATTGACTGGCTACAGGTTGAATGACTGGGGTGATTTTTTTTTGTGGGGGGGGGGGTTGCAAATTTCTCTGCTTGTTCCCACAAATAACCTTGTAACCAAGTGCTGTGTTCTAATCAGCCTCCTATTAAATGGGTGCTGGGGTTCTTTCCTAAAAAAAAAGTGGCCAGAGCTGGAACATAACCACACATTCAACTGTGTGTAGTGCTGAGGTTAAGATTTTATGGAGCTTTACTTCTGCTCCATCGTACAGTTTCCCAGGGACAAATTTACATCACATTCAGTGTAGCTCTGCCAGTGATTCTTGTCAAATATAAGGGGAAGTTCTAAGGAAGGTGGTAGAATATTCCTGTGCAGTGTGTATGGTGTCAGAAACAGTAATCTGTGTTTTACAAACATAATGTTGCTGCAACATCCAACTGAAACATGTGAGTTACAAATTTTTAGTCACTGAAAGTCCATTGGTCTTGTTCCCTGTCCATTGTTGCAGTACTGGAAACTCTGCTTCACCTCTCTCGTTGAATTATCAATTTCTTTACTTTTAGTTCAGGCAAAGCTTCGTTTTCCAAGCATGCCCTTCTACACATTTATGTATAGATTGCCACTTATTTATTGCCATTCTACTAAACTAATCTTCACACAGTTTTCACATTCTCTGTTTTGCATGTTAACACCACTGTAAACCTCAACTGTGCCAAATTTCTATTCCATGTGATTTAAGTTATTTTAATAGGGAGTCAGTGATGAGAATTGTGTCCTTAACTGAAGCGTATCACATGAGTGGATAGGGTTTATCAATTATAGTGAATTTGTGTAACTGTTTTTGCAGCATTTCATCAGAATATAGGATTTTGTATTTATGAAGTCAGTTAAATCATTCTTCCTGCTGATTTAATATGGTTCCTTTTCTATGTTTACCTTGTGGAATGGTGCTTGGACAAAAACAGTTACTGAGTTTGACTGGAGATTTGGAATTAACTTTTCGTCCAGCCATTTGTCGTATTGCAGTGATTTCACCTCGTTGTGATAATCTGTACTGTTTTGACTATAATAGTAGAGAGTGGGAGTAAATCCATTTTTCTGCTTGCATGTAGTACAAATATTCATATTTGAATAATGGTCAGCATAACCCCCAATTTGTTCCATAATTCCATGCGTTCTCTGACGTGTTGAAAACTTTTTTTTAGTCATCAGTGTTCCATGGCATGGTCACAATTGAAGGTAATATTATATGTCTGAGGGGAAATCAAACAAAGGATTGAAATGTGATATCTGGATTCTACTACTACAACAACAAAAAAACAACTTATCACAGTTAAATAATCATAAGTCTGAATGAAAATAATAAGGCTTTGCTGAACCATTGATAGAGAAAAATGCCCTGCAAGAGTATATATGAATGAATGACATAGTTCCAATGCTGCAGTACAGCTAAATCCAGCATTATGCTGTTACATCTGCTAGAGGGTTATCAGATGTAGGCAGTTTGTGTCCATATCACAGTGGTCAAAAAAGACAGAGCTGCAGTGAACACAGTGACGTAAATTCAGTGTGAACTGCATTGGGATTGAATTAGACCATAGTGGTCTATCGATAATTTGGGCCATGATACATCCCCCATTCTTTGCACACATCACATAATTAAGCATACACATGCAACATGCATTTGTTTTAATAACTACTTTATTTACATGCCTCTTGTGTACAGTGAGGTACTTGGAAGTTTGTTGTAGTTTGTTATCTATCAGTCACATTATTTTTAAATACTGTATGTGAGCATGTTTGTATGTGTTCATCAAAGTAGTACAATTCCAGAACTAGTAACTACTTGAAAGCCATACAAGAAATGCCCACAGAATTGTTCATGTATCACCTGAGAGAAATTAAGTGAATGCAGTATGGTTGACTGTTAATCAAAGATTTGGAATTGTGATAAATATGTTCCATCATTACAAAAGTACTGTTTTTTGCTTCCACCCTTCTCATATAAGAATGTCAGATTTATTTGATCCCAGTAATTTCTGAGGCCGTGTTTCGTACCTTGTGCTGTATTTTGAAATAGAACTGAAAAGCTGACTCCATGTCTTGGATAGGGTTTTACTGTTAACACTGTGCAACAGTTACACTACTGCACAAAATAAATGTGACATATTTCTGTCAACAGAAATACCATAAAATTCAAACAATTTAATAGTTGTGTATAGGATATCTTTTACTTTAGACCTGATCCTATAAATTTTATCGTTGAACATATCTACTGTTTGTGGTGTTGCATTAGTTAAGTTTACTGCATATGGGTGTTTGTTTTTTATTTCTTTAGCTATATAGCTTCTAATACAAATTAAGTTTGTGTGACACAGGCATGCATGCACATGTATACACACATGCACACATTTGTATTTCATTTATTATTTTGTACTTGCAGTGTTAATGGAAATATCTGATAAATTAGGAACATGCTATGTAGGCATGCTAAATTATGATTATATCACTTAGTAGTTAAAAGATTGCAGGCACATAGAGATGAATACAAGGAAATTATATTTTGTACATGGAGTGTACTTCCTTAGTATAAGAGGGAAAACAGATTCTGATTTTTCACATTTGGGTTAAAAGAATACTTAACAGATAATTTAGCCTCATAGAATTTGTTGCTGTGTAAAGAATAAGTGAATTATCTGCATATTTGTTTATGGAAAACATAAAAGCACTGATTGCTTTCCATATAATAGGTTGTTTGTATGGGAACATGGGTAAAACATGCTTCACATATAAGAGTGTGTTTTGTTATGGGAATGGATTAATATGCTCTACATGTTCCTGCATTGTTATCAGTTTCCTTTATGGAATAAAGCAGTTATGGCATAGTAAACAGTGATAACGGTTTGTCTTAAACTTCTTTAAACAGAGAGATATTGTTTGTGTGTGACAGCATTTTCAACAAGTCACCCATTACGTACAGTGAGACAACTTCAGTACCGCAGCTGAGAGAGAAACATTTGTTAGATGATTCTCTGCTGGAGGAACAGCAGCAGCAGCAGCAGCAGCAGCGGCAGTTGATACATCACAATCCAGAGTCTCCCAATGGCAGACACATACATGATGAGGGATCTGGTGATGAAGAGGGGGAGCAACTTCTCACAAGACATGGGTAAATCAATGCCTGTAATATTTTCAGTTCCTCAGTAGGGCAGGTATTAATTGGGAATAATTGGGCATGGCAGTGTTTCTATGTAAGCTAAATAGCGAAATCCATAGAGCAGAGTCCTTTTGGAACCAATAGGTCATCTGCTAGTCACGAAGGTCCTTAAAATTTTATGGAAAACAAAGATTTGTTACTGTTTTCACAGGAATTCAGCCCATATCTGTATCCTGAGCCAGACGGTGCAATTCCACGCCCTAGCATTCTATTTCTGTAAGGTCTCTTTTAATATTAATCTCTTATCAATGACATTGTTTTCTAAAAAGTCCTTTTTCTTTAGGTTTCTAACCAAAACTCTGTATCCACTTCTCACTGTGAGCCCCATTTTTATTTATCTGAAATTTGTGGGAGATTCAGATAAATGTGACATTAATTACATCGTTCTTTAACACTTTGTCAATGAGGGCTAGTAACTCCACTCACACATTGCTGTTATGATGAAATCAGCTGTGGGATGCATATAAATCCTTTATTCCACACTAATGTCATAATTTCAAGCAGAAATTTAAAAGATTTATGTTCTGTGTCAATTTTAGTTTTCTCTTGTGTGATTAAATGGTTTGCTGCTAATAAGTTAGTTCTGTTAGATAAAATGAATGTAATGAAATTCATAACAAGAATTAATCACATTTTATATTTCGTATTGGTTATAAAAAAAATATAACAGAGATGGTAAACATAAAATTTCTTGGTTGACAAGAATTATGGCTAGTGCATATCACAGAACCTCATGTAGAAGTCTGTTTAAAAAATTAGAAATTCTACCCATTACATTGTGCCGATATGTACTTTCGTTAATGAACTTCATTATCAATAATCAGGAAAAGTGTGAAACAAAGTCATCTATACACAATATTAATAGAAGGAATAAGCTTCATCTTCATAGACCAAATACCAACCCATCTTGTTTTCAAAAAAGTACTCTTTGTGCTGGCATGAAAATTTTAAACAGTACCACCTAGTGTGACAGTCCTCAAGAATGACAAAACAAAATGTAGAGCAGCCTTAAGAAAATACCTAAATAACATGCTCCTTTTACTCTGTAGATGAATTTTGTATTTGTAAAGATGATTTATAATACTGTTTTTGTACAATTTTTGTAGTATTTTACACTGTAAAAATTGTGTATATTTGTTTATTTATGACTTGTTCCGTGTCCTACTGCCTTGTGTCATAATTATGGATTTTTGAAATGTGTGTGTGTTTGTGTGTGTGTGTGTGTGTGTATATATATATATATATATGTGTGTGTGTGTGTGTGTGTGTGTGTGTGTGTGTGTGTGTATGTGTGTTTGTATTAGTAAATAACATTTCATAGTTGAAACTTTTTCAGTGCCTTGTAAATTCAGTATGTGAGGGTACTGCAGATACACATTTTATAATATTTTCTTGGTGTAAGATTAGTACACTAAAAGTGCAAATTATTTTTGCACCACATGTTTTCATGTGCTGTTGGCAGGTTTCCTTATTTTAATTGTATTGTAAATACCTGGAATTCAGCCATTGGAAAGATTACTTTTATGGCAGAGCAGTAATGTTAAACATCTTAATGTAACTTGTGATTTGCATTCATCTAACATGATGTATTCAGTACTCCATGAGTGCAAACCAGATGTCAAATTAAACTCTTATAGGTTTCTGGTTGCTGCTGTTTCCATGCAGCTTCTGACCCATGCTGTTGAATCTGTATGCAAAATTTGGTTTCATATTTTACATAAGAGATACTGAATCATTTTGCAGATCTTCACTCTTAACAGATACAGATGAGTTTAGTGAAGATATGGGAATGCAGTGTGTACTGCAGGGATGTCTCAGGAGAAAAACCGTGCTCAAAGATGGAAGAAAACCAGCCGTCTCATCATGGCAGCGCTACTGGGTACAGCTGTGGGCCACCTACCTTGTTTATTATCCACCAAAGTCTTTCAAAGGGCAAGTATCAGTGCATCTGTTGAAAGTGTTCAAGACCCATGTATACTTTAGCTTGTCTATTTCACTCTGGCCTTGACTTTCAGGTCAAACTTAGAATTTTCATTCTTCTCCACTAAAAAGATGTACCTACTCCCATTGCATGAGACTGATCTTATGCATTTGTTGTTATTTTGATGTGAGGGATTCAGGAAATCAGGCCTCTTACTTCTTACTTCATTGTTCATAAAAACAGCCGTTTGCTCAACGATAAGGGAGAGGCCTCGATTTGTGTCACTTTAAAAGGTTGTGTTTCTTGTATGCATGTTCTTGTCTCCTATATATATGTGTTTGTGTTTGCACAGTGAGAGCAGTTTTGAATTCTGTGTTAAGGAAAGCAGAGCAAAATGCAATGCCGAGAAGCTTCTTTTACTTAGGCATGACTGTGGTCCTGAACTTTGAATATGGGTGGCTTTATGATAGATTTCAAATGGCCCATAGAGTACTTTCCAAGTCAGACAGACAGGCAGACAGACATCTACAATGAGATAGCTTAAAAAATAATAAGAAAATAAGAGAGTCTGTATAAAGTGAAAGAAAATGCCAAAAGTGAACGTGTTAAAGCTAGGTATAGACATGTATAAATGAATTAAGAAGTGATAACACCCTGATATATAATTTCATGCAGAATAACATTGCTTCCAGGTTCTCATTTCATTCTCAGCAATGTATAAAATATAAAATATGAACTATAAAGGAAATGATTATCTTTGGAGCTGTTGAATTTAGAAAACAAGATACATACACCACAACATTTCCAAACAACATCTTTATAAAGGTGAAATTTCCATTGAAGATTTTAAATTCTCTAAATCCCGAGTTATAATTAAACTAGGAAATTTAATCCAAGTTGGTAGGAGAAAACAGCATGTAGAAATTTTATAAACTGACAGTTTCTTCTTATAATTTTTGCCATTCTGTCTGGAAACCTGTCTTTTAGCCCTTGTACCCCACAGAACACAATGGTTTTGTTTCCTTCTTGACTTGCAATGAAAGTTCATTTCCTCTTACTAATTTATTGCAAATTACAGGAGTGAAAGGTCAGACTTTAAACAAGAGCCTTGCAAAACGGTGCCTGTGGGTGGATGGTCTGTTGTTCTTGGCGAAAATCCATTTCAGCCAGATTTATTTCAGCTTACAGATCCAAACAGAGGTACATATAAACAGCATACATTAATACATGTAATTGTTATGCTCAGTGTGTGCATGTATAAGACTTTGTACAGGAGTAAAGAAATGTAACGACTTTCTATACGTTAGCCAGTGATGCTGTGATAAGGCGTCTAGATATAGTGTTATGATTTAACTGTAATTTTCAGGCAGAAATTACAGTTGTGAAAGAAATTCTACCAAGAGACAGAGAGAGAAATGTGTAGTCTGTGTCCTTCATGACTGAAGTACTCTGGGACATACTGCTGGGTTTGATTGATGTATCAGACCAAATATCAAGAAACTGTTTGAAAGAACTCATAAATGTGGCTGTAAGAGTGAAGTTTGATATTTGCCACATCAGCACCCCTAAATTCAACACATTATTTTCATCCTACATGTTATTGCCTTCTTTAGCCATATTTCTAGGATTACTGTACTGTTATTAAAAGTTATTTTTTTGCCATGAACACATTAAAATTTAATTGATGCAACTTATGTGTATAATAGTTAATTAAAATGAATATAATTAATTGTCACTTTATGTTTAATTAACAAGTTAAGTGACTACTGTAAAAATAAAATTTTGCAATGAACATTAAGTGACTTAACTTTTGAATCCCTGAAAATGGTCAGAGTAGGCCAAAATGTGAAGAATGTAAATGAAGATTATAAGTTTTGAGGTTCTTATAGCAGTGTGGATGAGGATTCAGGTCTTCTGAGGCATGACACTGTGTGGCTGGATGAATGCTTTCTGACATTTTGGCAGAGATTAATAGCTTTATCTGCTGGAGTCAGGCAGTTCAAGAAGAATGATCTTTGACTGGCCGACCCTTGAAGAAGACAGCACTGCATTCCTTTGAAACATGATTATCCCCTCACCCAGCAACACACAGTACCTGAATCTTCAATAAATGTATTGTATTTGATGGCTTTAATATATTTAATATTTAGTGAAAGTGTAATGACAATGAACACTAATACTAAACAAATAATGACATTCGTTTCCAGCAGATTCTTGTACATGTAATTATTTCAGTACTGTCAAGTCTTCAATACATTTGCTGTTAAGGAACAATAACACTGTTGGTACACTTACTGTATAGGAACAGTAATGTTGATACACTTCCTGTTAAGGGACTGTTAACACTGTTGACACTATTCATACTCTTCCTATGAACACTTTGCTGTTGGGTCACGTATAATGACATGATTGCTATGCCATGTGTTGTTGATGGGTCGTATATTTCAGCATTTTTGTACACGACATCCTGTAAATGTGTTAGCTGTTCTGATTGACTTATTGCATCATGGTTATTTTGTTGCAGAATATATGGGTTTCAGGTTACACACACACCCTTCTTGACCCCACATTCTCAGAAACATATGACTGCAAGAAAGTGACCTCAGATTCAGATACCCTCTGTATTTTCTATTATAACTTCCTTCCTTAGAAATCATGGCTTTTTGTGTTATGAAATTTGACAGTAGTTTGTGTGAGTTATATGTGGATACATATTCTGATGTGTCTGATGATTGTGAAACTGAAATTTTGGAGAGTGATAGTGTCGTCCCCACAACTCCTCCATGTAAGCAATCATGACCTTGTCTCTTAGTTTTGATTAGTGAGAGCAACACAAGTACAGTAAGAGGAAGAAAGTAGTGAACCGGATAGTTCTGAGGATCAAAGAAGCCAAGATACACGAGCTGCAAGGAGGCTGTTCAAAATATGGCATGTGTATGAATATATTCCACAGAAATGTAGGTCATTTTACAGCCCAAAGCAAGAACTGTCTCTAGATGAAACCACAATATCATGGTGGGGTCACCTGAAATTTAGGACTTGCAAGCCAAGGAAAATAACAGTATGGAGAGCTGGTGAGAATGGTGTGCCAGGCAGTATCAGGTTATATCTGTAACATGGAGATATATGCAGCCAGGAGGGAGAACTTGGAGGACAAAGTACTATCGCTTTTAGTTAGAAACTTGGGCCAGAATCATCACATCTATCTAGAGAATTTCTAGATTAGGGTGAGAGTAGCTGTAACATTGCTGGGCAGAAAGGCAAGATTTTGTGGGACTAGGAGTGCTAACAAGGGGCATTCCACCTGCCATAGAATATGAAACTAACCACTTGAAATAAGGGCAGTCAGTGTTCCAGGTGACATAATAATCCAAGTGTGGAAGGACAAAAGACTTGTGCAAATCATAAGCATGATCCATGTTGCAACAATAATAAACACAGTAAAGGGGGGGGGGAAACAGAAAAACAGAACCCTGATATTGGTTTCCAGTACAGTAAGAGCATGAAGGGCATACATACAGCAGACCATTACTCAGTTATTACTCAGTTATGAGGAAAACTTTCAAACAGTTGAATGTATCTGTTGAACTGTTGCTCTTTTCAATGCATTTTTGTGTTCAAAACGCTAAAGACAAACCAAAAAGTAAAGTACAACAACTTCCTGCATGAGGTAGCAAGGTCCTGGATATCAGAAGTCCAGAATCCAAATGAGTTCAGTTTTAATGAATTGCAATGGCCAGAGAAGCAACCACCACCACTGGGGCCTAAACGTGCACGCCCCCTCTCCCCAGACACTCTACAGGGATTTCAACAATCACAAATAGGACAAAATTGTTGCTGGTGAAGAGGGCAAGAAGAATTATCCTGTAAGCGATTGTAAAGTGTGTGTTGCACGTACAAAGCAAAGTGAAACTAGATACATTTGTAAATTCTGCATTGTTCTGCTTCACAAAGTGTCTTGTTTTGAGAAATACCACTCAGTTAGGCACTACTAGACTCCCTGTATATGTCGTCTTCAGTACTGGGTTCAGGGGTATCATCTATACAGTCAAATCTTAAGTAAGAATATATAGAGGGGTTGAACATTTGAGTGTGTAAACTGTCCAGGAACTGGGGTATGTAATTACAGGGCCAACCAGTTGGCAATATAGTAAGGGATGCATTTCAATCCACTTGCTTGTAAGGGTCTGTAACAATGTTGATAAACTTGCTGTTAAGGGACTGTAACTTCTCTCAGTGTAAATACAGGTAGCTAACTTGTGTGACAGCTTGTGACGGAAGTAGAAGGAGCAAGTTGTTGAATATTCTTTTCTGCTGGGATATTGCACTGTGTCACTGGATGTCTGGTGGCTGATGTTTCAGGACAGCATGGTGGTCCAGTCTTCAAAGATCAGTTGTGCAATGAAGACATGTGACCCTTGAAGATGGGATCACCATGCTGTCTCAAAATGTCATTCACTACTTATCCAATGACAAAGCACGGAGTGTCAGTTGAATGGAGAGCTCAGCTGCGCTGCCGCAAAAGCCTAGAAATATACGAAGATGAAGTGAAATTGGTCTGTCACATAAGTTCAGCTGTTGAAGGAGTGCTAGAGATCTTACCCTGAATATGCATTTGATTGCATTAGATGCATGAAACATGCCTTACGAGACCTTACGCATGGCAGTTTATATGAGAGTGGAGGCTTTTAAGTGATTTAGATTGTCTTGTGGGTAGTCACACAGGTGGCTGCCAGTGTTTTAGAGGGAGCTACTTGCTATATTGAACGTTGGTAACACACATATTAGATTGTGCAGTGTCATAACCAGAGTGCCATAATCTAAATGCATGTCTTCATGATGACATGATACAAAGAATGTGGTCTGTGGATTTCTCATAGATGGCTTATAAGATCAGCACACAACACCAGTTATAAATAAAACATCAGTTGTACTGTGTTCAATTATGGTATTTAGAAGGTACTTGAATTACTTGGTTACTTCATATATGTAATTTTTCTTGATAGTTATGGCAAATTTCCATATGTGTTTTGTAAGACATTGTCAGACAGTATGCAGGCATATTGAGCTGTCACAGGCTCCTGAGATATGATGTTCAGAAATTACAGAATACATTTCAATTGTGATTCTACTGTATCTCTCATGTAGTGGTTGTAATTACTGAAAACTTAAAATATTTTGTGTGGTCACGGCAGGGAATGTGTACAAGTACCGAGCTGGCAGCAAGGCAGCAGCAGAGCAATGGTGTCGTCACCTGCAACAAGCATCGTGTGGCATCAGGGAGAAACCGTTGCCTGCAAATCTGATGTCATTTGAGTGATATTTTTGAACAACTGTTTTTTTGTCATATCATTTTTTTCCAAAGAAGACTTTTCTGTTTTAATAGATGTGGTTTTATCTTCTAGTTTCTATGGCCTATTGTAAATACTAAATTGTGAGGTATTTTTCCTGCAGCCATTGCATTTTGCATGTCTGTAGAGGTCACACCTTACTGTCATTGTTTTATTGGCTTCTCTGCTGGGATTTCCAGCACTTGCAATTGTTTATCTTAAGCCTATTTGGCACTACAACACAAATACTCAATTCATGACAATATTTTACAACATTGTATTAAAGTACTTTCTATACTTCTTTATTAGTTGGCACCAGTGGAATAAATTGGTACTGGAGTATGGACATAGTTAAGGACAAGATCCAGAGAGTTTAGCATTATTGTGCCCCTCTAAAGGGGCTTTTAGGGAAAATTGTTGTGCAGTGTTCATATGTAGTGCATTAAAGAGTTCGGTCTGTAAGTTGTTTCCAGCAAATGGATAATTTCTGCATTTGGAGATAAAAATAGGTGAAATATATCTGAAGTAATGTTCCAGTATGTGATATATTGTGGATCCATGCCAGGAAAGCTTCCAGCAGTGTTGAATAGCATATGGGATCATTAACAGGAATGATTCTGAAAAATACATGCAAAGCTTCGGCTCAACATGGCTTCCTTGAATGTGGATACTAAAATATTCAACTTCGTTATCATTATGAAAGTTATACAAAATTGGAGCTTGACAATAATATTGGAATTTCAACATTGGCATTAGAATGGAAATTATAATGAACTTCAGATGCCTCCATTAAAATTTGTGTTTTCCAAAATTACTAGTCATGACCTGACAAGCTGTAATCTATGTATGAATCAAAATAATATGAAGCAGTAATATCATCATGTGCCTGTCATGCATAATTATGTCTGTGATGTTTTGTGGGGCAGATCACTGTCAACTGTTTCATCTTCTGTAACTCTCCTGTTATCCCTCTTTTCTCAAAGTGGAGGTTAACATTACCTGTGCTCTAAGAATGTTTCACTACAGTGATATCACATGCTGGCTATATTCAGTAGCCTGTGCTGATATGAAGCTTCAGAATAGGTTCTAATTTGATTGTGTGTAATAGGAATGAAAGAGTGTAACTGATTGTGTAGAATGTAGATTTTGCTTTGATATTGTGAAATATTTTTAAATTTTGTGATGCATTGTGACAGTTTGTATAATAGGTATTACTTACATGTTGTAATAGTAAGTAAACATATTTCCATTATTTGATTTTATACAATGTAGCTCTAAGTTTAGGATTGTTATATTCACACCTTCTAAGATGACAGCTCAAGTATTAAACTGTGTTTGATAAAATTTACCTATGTTTAACATTTTTGTACACACTGATATTTAAAACTGCATTAACACTTCATGGTTTTTAGCAAGAGGGAATGTTTGGCAGAAGGAGTAGAAGGATGCAGCCATTTTTCAGTATTGTTGATTTTGTTAGGACATTGATCTCTTAAAGTCATATTCCCTGTATTAATACATTTAGTTTTTGTTACTTTCTGTATTAGAGTTTGCTCAAGCTTAATTGTTTCCGAAACACAGCTTTAAAAATTATGGCTCGAACTCCAAACCAGAAGTTTCGGATATACAAAAGGAGGCTTGGTAGTAAAAGAAGATTCCCCAGATTCAGTAGAAGTTATGTTGCAAATTTTTCTGTGTATTATGAATAATGCTATGTAACTGGTTTGTGATGATAGACAAGACACTGTGTGGTGAAAATCTATCTTCAGGTGGGTACATTCTGGCTAGCATGCCACACATTAGGACCCAACAATGTTCTTGAATGTAACTTACCAGAAAATAATACAGGAGTATTCACTGGATCATTGCTTCACTTTGGAATGGGCAGCACCATTACTCACCTGTACTGAATACTGTATTGATGATTTGGTTTCATTAGTACTCAAAACGACATCACTTAATTTCTGTATGGTACATGTGAAAACCTTCTGAAAGAGTTTACAAATCTTGCTTTGCTGCTGTGACAGCTTGGGTTTATGGGGGACAGAGTATGTTTTGGATTTATGATTTCAGTTCTGTTAATTGGAAGTCACTGTTATCACTATACAGTTTTAGGAATTGAAGGCAGTTTTAATTTGCTTGGATCTTGGACCTTTTTTCCATTATGCACTATGTAACCCACGGTTTTGAGAAGATATGTGTTGATCATGATTTTCAAATATTTGTACCTTGAGTTTCAATAATGTGATGGTCATCGAAGTGTGCTGTCAAAAAGAACACTGAATGTTATTACAGTGGATCCCTCATTTAATATTCGTCAGTTTAAGATTGTCCCTCTTTCAGCACTGAATTTTAGTGATCTTAAGTCTCAATGTTAAATTTCCTCAATGTTCGATTTTTCCTACTTTGGTGTTCAGATATACAGATTCCCAAAGAAACTGTAAGTGGGGGTTTCACTGTACTCATAAAATGTATAAAGATGTTAGTTGTCTTAGATTCATGCAAATAAGTGTAGAGTAGACAAGAAGTATGGCATGACATGTATTTTTTAGAGTTGGGAGTTATTATCTTGATCTGGTTACATTAGACTTGTGTTTATCCATTGTTTTAAGTTTTATTATAATGGAATGAAATATCTAAAAGAAATGTTTAGTGAAAGGCTATTACAAAGTACTTTTAATTAAGGATAAAAAAGATAAATTTTGTTACTGATTCTCTTGGGACCAATTTGAAATTAAATGTAAATTTGCTTTCATTGTCAGCTCTCTGTATATGAAAATTGTATTTGAACTGTCATTTTTCTAGTGTATACCAAATGTATGGAGCAGTGTGTAGATTCTGCTATGTAACTGACATATCTTGAACCATCTGCCTCTCTCAGGTGATGTTTAGGCCTTATATGAACAGACCAGTGAACATTTTGCACAAAAACGTAGCTAGTAGGCTGCTAATTTTACAGAATTTTAAACTTTTATGTTGTTTTAAAACTATAGATATCATATTGCCATAGCATTTGTCACCATGTTTGTGGAAGGAGAAGAGTTACTGTTGATGTCATTTTGTAGTTTTAGAATTTATTATTATCATCTTAGAAAATGCTCTGTGGCTTGTTATTGATTTTTGTGGGATATACAAGGCCTGATAAAGAAATAGCTAGACTGAATTTTTGGCCTACTTTGTCCTGAAAAGGAGGAAAGTAGGCTTGCACACAAATAGACAGAGACAGACAGCAGGGACACCCTATCTGTCTCTCTGTGTGCATGTCCCTTCACATTTCAGATTTTCATGAAGCTGTATTGAAGGTTGTGCCATTTGAGGAAACCCCATTGGCTTTCTTCTTCATTCCGTATGGTCACCAATAACATGGCAGATGTGCAAACATGTGAAGGAATGACACTAGCACCACTTGCATGGGCCCTGTAGTGATGTATGATATTTGCTCTTGGAGAAATATGCAACTTTTAATAAGATAATGTTTTCATGAAAATGTAAAATAACAACCTAGCTGCAATAAATTTGTCTTAGCCTTCAATTCCATGGCAGTGCCTGATGAGCTATGGGAAACAGGCATGTGAAATATGGTACAGAGATGACTGTAATGTATCTACATATCATATAGGAAATATTGTGTGTAAGTATACATTTCAAACATGGAATGAGCCAGAACATTGATATTATATTCTATAATTTAATGTCTACAGAATCTATACTCAACCAATAAATTCTTCACAAAAATAAAATGAAACCGTAACAACAGACATATAGAACTAGATGTCTGTGTAGTAGGCAAATAGGCTATATTAGTTCTGTTTGGAACTGCTGGTTAAAAATTTTGCGTACTGTAGTTACAGGAGTGGACGGTTAATCCACTTCAAAATGAGCACCTTTTGCACATACACAGTTATTCCACTGTTTCTGCTGTACGTAAAAGTATTGTGCTATCTCAATTTTTGAACTGCCAAAGCTGCTCTGTTGTATTCTCTTGTCTCCACATACCAAACTCTCTACCTTTCAAAGCTGTGTATCCTTGAGAACTGAAAATCAGTCACAGTGAGCTGTGTCTGGTGAGAAGGGATGCAATCTCATTTACGAACACAAAACTAGTACAGGCTGGTCTAAGTGGACAGATGTCAGGACCTCATTTTTGTGGCCATTTATGACTGAAGCCTTACAGAGCCATTTCACTGTCTGTGAATTGAAATATTAGTTATCACTTGTTACAAGTGCAGACTGATAACTTATCACTCTGCACATATGGAGCAAACTGATGGCACACTGCTCACTTGTAATTGAAGACAATGCAGCACAGTCAGCACACTTACTGTTCATGGGTTCAGTGAGGAATGTGTTATGTCACTTGTCATGTCTGGTTTTTAATAACTTATAATAGGTTTTTGCACATTCAAGGTAAGTCCAAATCCACAGACAAGCAGCCACCACTTCCAAGAGTTATGACTGGGACACCATGCATTGTCTTAGGCACTTTAGGATGCGACCTTGTACATACTTTACAGTTAGTATCTGTCCTATAGAAATGCATACCAGTGCCATAATGTCGCTTGATTTCAGGCTTCTGCTATGGTCTAAATAAGATCTTCACTCTTTTGGAATTTAATGCAGTGTAGAATAGTAGTTACTTAAGGATGTTTTGGGACAGCCTATTGTTCCCATCTTCCAGGGTCAAACGGTGTGCTTAACCCTCGAAGACAGGAATGATAGGTTGTCCCAAAACGTCAGTAAGATACTATTGTATGCTGTGTAAAATCCCAAAAGAGCACAGATCTCATCATACTGTTTCTCCCTCTCATACAATGAAATGAAATTCAATACAGTAAAAGATGTGATGTCTGGAACTGGATGATCCAGTAATATCTATTGACTATAAATTGACTAAGAGACTCATTAGATTTTACTGTTCCCTTGACTGACACCAACCAGCACCTATTATGATAATTTGGCAGCCATTTAGTTCTGGAGGTGTCAGATGTCCCAGGCTTTTCTGGATAAAGAATTAACACCAAGGGAAAGATACATAATGAAAACACAGGCTTCAGATAATTGAATTACCAGTTGCTGTTATGATCCAGCTGATTTAATGGTAAGAATTCATGAAGAAAATATATTTCTTGAGGTTTTCATGGTGGTGCAGCTGAGCACTCTTTCTTCTAGGATATGATGCTGCATCCTTAGAAAACTGCATGTTTTTGGAAACAGAATAAATGAACTTTAAGGAGTTGTCTGCAATTTTGTAAAAAAAAGCTGAGCCCTAATTTTTTGTAGTGAGCAGGGGCAATTTACTGTGTAGCTAAAGAAGCTATAGCTTCAGGGCCTCTCACTTACAAGGCCCTGGAAGGGGCCCTAACATTGTCCTAGAAATGCCCTGAAGTATTGCATCTCATATATGGAAGAAGCTTGATAGGTTTGTCACATTTGACAATCCCAAAAATTGATATGGCATTGACAATAAAGAGATGTGAAGCTGAAAGAAGCTTTTCTAAACTGTCAGTAATAAAAAACAAATTTCAATCAACCGTACTAGTGGGAAGACTGAATTATCTTTCTGTTCTCTGTATAAAATGATATAAAATTGTCGTATGAAGAGGCTATCGAGTATGCAGCCAAAAAAAATGGGGGAAAAAAGGTATTTTATTAGAGGGTTTGTCATGCAGTTAATTAATAAAAATATTGTGTTATATTTCTGGATTTTTTATGTTTATGGTATTTCTCAGTCTTTTAAAATTCTTAACTTGTTCTGATTTCTTTTATCATTCTAAATAAATGTTCACTTTTGTGCCTATTTTTTTATTCTTTTTGTTAAATAGGGCCCCAAAAATTATATAAGTTTCAGGCCCCACAAGATGTTGATCTGCTCCTGAATGTCACTTCTAGAGAATGTAAGTTCCAGAGACTGATTGTGTTTAAATTTTAAACATTTAGTGGAATCTGTTTTGAAGGTATAATATTTATACTTTTATGATGTACATAAAGAAATGTCATCAACTGTGTAAATAAATCCATATCCAACATTGTTAGAAATGAGGATTGTGGTTTCTGAATGCAGGTAGATTCAAAGATTATTTCAACAGTTACTTGGTGCTTGTGTAAAATTTTACACATTTAAAGTACGCATAATTATCAGTGTTTTGCTTTAAATCGTAAATTTAATTCGTATTTTTAACAAATCATCACTACTGGCATTTAATTTCCCAACTTGTCATCTGCAACAAAGGAGGACATAATTATTTGACGTATGTATGAATCTGGGTTCGCGTTAGACATTTTGAGGTGAATGTTCTAAATTCTGTCTGTGGGCACTGCGTAGAATTTTGGAATGGTAAGCGTGGAGAGAGAAGTATCCTGTTCCGGTCATTTAAACTTGTAGAGATTCCAGATTCTGCCGATAGAGTTCACTTTTTTGGTAGAAGTATTCTAGTAGCAAGACGGGGGCGCTGTGATCTGTTGGCGGTGTGAGAACGTGGGAGAGAAAGTGTGGGTTTCGGTGAAGTAGGTGTTGAACGTAGCCAAATACCTATTTGTGAGCTTGTCGAATAAGTCTGTGCGTTTATTTCCAAATATTCGGATGTATTATAGCTGCCAAAAAAAGCAGCTCTGTATGGAGAGAGCTCTATGTTGTCACGTTCACCACTGTGTTCTGGAATCAATGTAATCCTATCGTGATGAATGGGGGTGCTAAAACCAACTATTTATGTGTGGCAGTCCCGGTGTATCAGAGGGGAGGTTATGTGCTCACGTGCGTGCGTTGTGGTCACACTCGACTGGCACATGGAATTTGTTGCGTGATGACCTTGCGTCTGCCTGCATGCAATATGATGTGTGTCTTAACGTTGACGTATCTTGCAGATATGAGCACATCCTAATGAGAAATATCATAACATTCATCTTCATTGCATTCAGGGCATCCGTGGGTCTGTCAGTAGGTTTTCAGTTGCTGCATGTTTCAGAGAGTTCGTATTCAACTCCCGCATTAAACTCGCCTGTATCAGTGAAACCACCGTCTTGCCACCTACTGTAACACTGATGAAAGTAGGTGTTTGATCCTTCGGTATTGGAAACCGGTGTCTAGTCTGCGGTACCAACTACCTCTCTGAAGCTAGGAAAGCACCGGTAAGTAGCGGTTCCACAGCTTCAGCTGTACACAGGAACATGTCACTTTGCTGGGTAAACAGTTCTATTTCTTAACGCGATCATTTGTGTTAAAAATACAAACTGGTAGAAGACCCACAAGTATGCAGTCAGACACACCACTTTAACCCTTATCCTGCTAATGTGGAGAATATGGTGAGCTTATAATGTCAGCAGATGGGATTTGACTCGGAGTTTAAAGGGTTAATGTTATACATCCATGTGCTACATTTTTCGGTCCATTAGGACCATCATCAGGCACCTTTATTATAAAAGTTTAAAAATCCAATTATCTTACTTTGCAATATGCGATTTTTTTTTTCGCTAGTGGAGTTTATATTAGGCTACAAACGTGACACATATTAGTTTAATAAGTAATAATAAATTAGTCCTTTGAAAGGTAAGAGACAAATATCGAAGCACAGATTAATGTTGATGATGAGAATAATAGTAATAATAATAATCTCAGGCACTGAATTCCCTTGCTGACCTTTCTTGATACAGCCCTTCCGTATCCTTTGCAGTAACAGTCAAGACTTCATAATCACTTCCCTCTACATCTTTCTCTCCCACTCCAGTTCCTTCCTGTCGGTGGCTGATTGACGGTTGTCCACCACCTATACTCGTTTTTCACAACCGCGAAAAGTCAAACTTAAAATTTAGTGGATTTTCAGGTCCTACTGACAACAATCGCGTAGTTAATTTACGTTCTCAAGCATTGGCAGAACTGTCTACTTTGGACGAGCTGGAAAAATCCGGAGCATTTGGCGTCCCGAACGGAATTTTGTGAGACACCGCTACTGAGCTCTGCAAGCCCCATAAAAGCATGAATGTGCGGCGGAAATCTGGATGAAGACTATTCTTAATTATGTATAATTTACTAGTCATGAACGCATTTAACATCAGTTGTGAAAAATTTCCCAAGTCGTCCCTCGGAACCGCAAAATGCACCAACCATTACAAAGACTTTTTACTTACTTGTTGCATAGCGTTCTTTGGCTTCAGCCACGTTAGATGCTATCATCCAACATTCCTGAGACTAGTTAAATCTCTTTCTTTCTTTTTTCTGTAAGATTTGTTAGCCACAAGGTTGTGGTTCCGTGGAAGAGAGGGGAACCAGTTTCGCCAGTTTTACGCTAGATGGCTGTACGGTAGTTTGACTGGTGGAGGAGACTTCAATGCGGGAGTGAATAAGAACAGTTCGAAACATGCACCAGCTGGGAACATACTGACAACAAGCCGAGATGGAAAATCGTGTGTGTTTATTGGTGCTTGTGTGTGATGTGAAGTGATGATTTTTAAAATAAATCAGGAACTGACAAATCTGCCCTTATGCGATAACTTTTGGACATAATTGGGGTGTGTTAGTGGAACTTTGCGTGTTATAGAAAAATACCCTACTACAGGATTGCAGTGCACTGGACTTCGCTGACATAAAAGCGTAAGTATCACGGGCAATTGGTCCGATTTAACGCCGCGCGATTTCTGTAGTTTTTATTTTGGCTGATTTGGCAAATTATTTGTTTATTTATTTTAAAGCAAAACGTCATCAGTATATTGTGATGTGCCTGAAGTTTCGTCTGAACTTTTTTTTTTAATTCGGATGAAAGAAAATGCATTGTTTAAGTTCATTGCTTTTTGTCAGCAGAACCGAAGGACTTTCGATAAAAGGGAGAAAATAACCAGCACACCTTCGAGAAGTACATAAACCTACATTTACGCTTAATTTGACGCTCAGGTGACCTGCATGGTGATAGATTCTTATAATAAAACCAACTAGATGCACTAATTTTTCAAATTTATTTTTGGAATAAAACTCTACATGTTTCGGACAGTTCCTCTGTCCATCATCAGGAGCTTTTCACTGTACACACAGCAATGGTATATGTCACAGAGGTTTGCTGATAGCTTGCGAGCTGGCTCAGGACGGAACTGGAGTTCCGTCCTGATCCAAAAATGAATTTGAGAAATTAGTGCATCTAGTTGGTTTTATTATAAGAATTTACACTTAAATTTCACTTAAAAGTAGAGGTCTTATTTTACCGCCACAACTCACTCTAAAAGTATCTTAAACGTTTAGTGCATAATCTCAATAACACTTTAAATACATCCGGAGATAAAACACTTAGACCGGACCTCAGGGGCGGATTTACCATGAAGCTAATAAAGCTTGCTTCAGGACCCCTCACTTGCACGAGCCCCTTCCAAGGCCCTGAGAGGAGCCCTAGAAATGCGTTCACGTTGTCAAATGTTTTTGAAAAATTTTCAAAAGTAAGATATTTTAACCACAATCGGTTAAGTGTTATAGAGATTTCCACATTCGTACCGTGCATCTTGATATCAGTTTTTTTTTATTCACCAACTGACGCACTAGTGGGTTGTCTTTAAAATTCAATATTAAAATTTACATTAAAATTTTCATTAAAACAGCTCCGGCATGTTTCGACGTTACAGTTACACCATCATCAGGGATCGCATTAATTTGTGCTTACTAAAGTTACAGTTGTTAAAATAGTCCATTAAAATGCATCGATGTGTGGTTAATACGATGGTGGTGTGGCTGAATATACCGGGTGCTGATAAGTCCGTAGCCCGACCAGGAAGGAAACAAGCTCGGAAGCATGTCAGGGACGCGCGCGATTTCAACAACATCGAGACGCGAGCTGTCATCAAGTTTTTTTTTTTTTCCTGC
>Ga0123357_10000729_pt1 | contig 33109 bp, 25 predicted proteins | sample TergutEmb28metaG_FD_89873 | JGI IMG/M metagenome (GOLD analysis project Ga0123357, IMG submission 89873) | Embiratermes neotenicus P4 segment gut microbial communities from Petit-Saut dam, French Guiana - Emb289 P4 | ecosystem: Host-associated > Arthropoda: Insects > Digestive system > Gut ... | reverse complement strand
GATATCAATTCGTAGTTAACTTATGGGATTATGAAAATGACCGCGATGCATGGATTTTTAGTCCCGCTATATCTCTTACCTCAGGGGTAACCTATCGCATAACTTTTTGGACAAGGTACGGTTATATGGAAGGTGATGGAGACAATTTTGAGGTGAAAATAGCACAAACTGCATCAGCATCGGCTATGGCTGCAGGTACAGAAGTTTACAAAATTCTTAATGGATTTGTTGAAGATTGGATTCAGGTATCTTATTTTTTCACGCCTTCGACAACAGGTAATTTTTATCTGGGATTCCATGCATTTACTGCGGCATACGATGGTGATGCCATTGCCGTTGATGATATTTTGGTAAAAGAGGCTTCTGCTAACTTGTTGGAAATGTCTGCAGGTGCATATTACACGCAGATACCGGTAACTCAAATTTTACCTCCGGTTACAGCAAAAGTGGAAAATGGTGGAACTGCAACTCAAACTAATGTAACGATGACAACAACATTAAACGGAACTTCCGTTGGAAATGCGTCTGTTGCTTCGCTTGCTTCAGGTGCTTCCACAAATTTGACAGTTACGCCTGCAACTGCTAATCCTGCTATGGGAAATAATACAGTTGCTTCAAATGTTACTTCTACACAAGGAGCCACAGCATCTTCTACTATGAGTTTCACAGGTACAGCCGATACTTATGCAGTTGATGATGCATCAAGCACAGATGATGGAATAGGAGCAGGTGCACCGGTAAGTTTTGGTAATATCTTTGATATTACATCGCCAACGAGTATTTTACAGGTAACCTTAGGTTTTGGTTACGACCCGTCAGTTTTGAATTTTAGCATTTCGTTGTATGCAATGACAGGAGATTTGACGATTAATTCTACGCCATTATTTACCCAGTCGGCAACTCGTACCGGACTCGGTTTCTTTACCTTTGATGTTCCCGCAACAGCGCTGACTCCGGGTAAATACGCATTAATTGTAAATCAGTTAACTACAACCTACCTAAGTATAATGTACGATTCAAATCCAACCCAGTTGTTCTATCAGTTAATAGGTACCGATTTAGTTCCTATACCCGGATTTGGTGCATTAGCCATTCGTATGATAGTTGGCACGCAGCAGGCAAATGATGCTGCCATTACTGCTATCACGGCTCCTGTAAGTGGACTCAATTTATCTGCTACCGAACCTGTTATTGCAACAATTAGAAATAATGGTGAAAATGCCATTACTTCTATGACTCTGGAATTGACAGTTGACGGTGGAACTCCGGTAACCGAACCATTCTCGACCTCTATTGCGTCAGGGGCTTCTTTAAATTACACCTTAACCAATACTGCTGATTTGAGTGCACCAGGCAGCCATACGGTTAAAGTAAGAGCAATTTTGGCAGGAGACGGAAATCCGGCTAACGATGCAATGACCGTTACAATTACCAATACAATATGTAATGTAATTTCAGACTATCCATTCACAGAAAATTTTGATGGATATACAGGTACAACATACAATACAGTGGGCATTGTTCCTCCTTGCTGGTACTCAACCGGCGATGTTACAACTTACGTTCCGCATATTGTAGGCAGTGGTACATATAATTTTTACCATAGCAGTCCGAACTCCTTAATGTTTACGGGAGGTCCAAATTATGCAGGTGAAAACAGTTATGTGGTATTACCTCCGTTTGATAAATCACTTGAACAACTTTCTATTTCCTTCTGGTACAAGTATGAATCTACTTCATACGGAACCTTTACCATTGGTTATATCACAGGAAGTCAAAGTAATGTTTCTTCTTATGTTCCGTTGTTTACTGTACCTGCTACCACTACAGTAACTCAGGCAGAATATAATCTTGCAGATGCAGGAGTAGATTTGTCGGATGCAACTTACATTGTTTTAAGATGGAATTATATTGGTACATCTTATTGGTCGTTTGGTATTGATGATATCAATGTAGATGCTATTTTAGGAAACGATGCTGCAATCACGGCTATCACAGCTCCTGTAAGCGGAGTGAATTTGACCGCAACAGAACCTGTCACGGCAACCATTAAAAATGCCGGAGGAAATCCTATTCCTTCTGTACAAATGAAATTAACTGTAGATGCAGGTACTCCTATAACAGAAAATTTTGCATGCAATCTCGCACCGGGTGCTACAACAAATTATACATTTACTGCTACAGCCGATTTGAGCGTAGTAGGTAACCACACCATTACCGTTGAAGTTGTTTTGGCAGGAGACGAAAATACTGCCAATAACAGTATAACCAAAACAGTTACCAACGTTACTTGTGATGGTGTTACTTCTTTCCCATGGACAGAAGACTTTGAGGGAGCAACTTTCCCACCTGCTTGCTGGTCAATAATAGATGCAGACGGAGACGGATGGAACTGGCAAAATTGGCTTTATGCTCAAGATGGAACCGTTATGCCAGTAGCAGGGCACAATAGTACAACTGCTGCGGGTTCGGCTTCGTACTACAATACAGTTGGAGCATTATCACCAAATAACTGGTTAATTACACCTCCATTGCAATTACCTCCTTCAAGTATTGTAGAATTAAAATATTGGATTGGCGCTATTGATGCAATTTATTTTTATGACCATTACGAAGTAAGAGTTTCTACAACAGGAACCAATACTGCTGATTTTACAGACTTGCTGTATCAAGAAACATTAACAAGTAATGTTTGGAAAGAAGTATCTATTGATTTGAGCGCTTATGCAGGTCAAACAATATATATTGCTTTTGTTCATAATAACAGTCATGATGTGTATATCATTACGCTTGACGATATATCAGTAACTGTTACAACCGGATTGAATAATAATACTACCGGTAATATTTCAGTATATCCGAATCCTGTATCCAGCACATTTGTAATTACAAATGCAGCAGGTTCCAAGGCTAAGATATATGATGTTTCTGGCAAAACAGTATTAGAATTACCGGTTCAAGATGCTTATCAAACGGTTGATATTAGTAATGTATCTGCGGGGGTTTACTTCCTTGATTTGCAGAGTCAGACCTCAAAATCGACTGTGAAATTGATAAAGAAATAACCTTTTTGTAAGTATTTTTTAGTAGAGTGGTGCGGATTTCCGCACCACTTTTTTTATCTTAAAACATAACTGCTTATTTTTGTTTTGTATAACCCGCATTATTCATCAAAACTTTATAACTCACATGTTTTGTGATAGTTATAGGAAAACCCAATACTCAATTTTTGGGTGTCATAAAAACAAGCATATTGATTGATTTTCAATGAAAAAAGAGAAGTACATGAATAATGCGGGACACTCAACTCAAGCGTGGAGCACAGAAACTTTGCGCTTGTGGTTTTTAAAAACTTTAAGGATTTATTGAGAAAGCATTACAATTACACAAGTTCCCCTGCTCCCTGACGGATAATAAATGTTTCATCAGTTGTACAATCGACTATCGTTGATGGAATTAGTCCTCCTTCACCGCCATCTACAATCAAATCTACAAGTGTGCCGTATTTTTCCTCAATCAATTCGGGATCAGTAATATATTCGGTAGTTTGGTCGTTATAAAATATCGAACTTGTCATCAGCGGGTTCCCAAGTTCGTTGATAATGGCAAGGGCAATCGGGTTATCAGGCATTCGGACACCTACGGTTTTACGATTTTTAAAAAGTTTGGGCAAATTATTATTGCCATTTAAAATAAAAGTAAAAGCTCCGGGTAAGTTCCTTTTAATCAGTTTATAAGCCACATCCGACATTTTGGCATACTCGCTGATTTGACTTATTTGAGAACATACAAAACTCATATTCGTTTTTGCCAAATCCTTATTTTTGATTTTTGCAATCTGTTCTATGCCATTTTTATTAAATAAATCACATCCAAAGGCATATACAGTGTCGGTTGGGAAAATAATCACACCACCGCTGCGCAGGGTATCAGCCACCGTACGAATATGTGCAGGATTCGTATTTTTCTCGTAAATTTTTAATAACATATTTTATATTGCATCAATAATTGCCTTAAAATCAGTGGCTTTCAGAGACGCACTGCCAATAAGTCCGCCATCAACATCATGATTTGCAAAAAGCGTAGCAGCATTTTGCGCATTACAACTTCCGCCGTAAAGAATAGATGTATTTTGAGCAATCGTATTGCCGTATTTTTCGGCAATTAGTTGCCGTATGCAGGCATGCATCTGTTGCGCCTGCTCTGGGGTGGCAGTCAAGCCCGTTCCGATAGCCCAAACCGGCTCGTATGCAAACACAATTTTGCTAAAATCATCTACCGAAAGGTTGAAAACCGATTTTTCAAGTTGGGCTTTCACAATATCATTTTGTTTGTCCGCCTGACGTTCCTCTTTGACCTCGCCAATACAAAAGACAGGTATCAAATCATTTTTCAATGCCAAAAGGACTTTTTCTTTCAGAATTTCAGCAGTTTCACCATAATATGTACGCCGCTCGGAATGCCCAATTATCACATATTTTGCACCTGTGGAACGCACCATTGCTGCCGAAATTTCGCCTGTGTATGCTCCCGATTCTTTGTCGGAACAATTTTCTGCTCCAATTGCAATTATACTGCCATTGACCGTTTGAGCAATACTTGTCAAATGTGTAAAAGGTACGCACAAAACAACCTCGCAATTTGGGCTTTTGATAAGTAAGTTTTTTATTTGGTCAGCCAAAGCAACGCCTTCTTGCATGGTGGTATTCATTTTCCAATTCCCTGCTACAATATTTTTTCTCATAAATTATTTAAAAAAAACTAAAAAAACGGTACAAAGTTATAAAAAAATCACAAATTCTTCTTATTGATTTTTAGTATCTTACAATTTTTTTTTCGGATGATTTTTTTTTAAAATGATTAAAGTATTATAAATAAAATACTTGCTACTCAGAGATCTTCTCAATTATTTTTTATAGAAAAATATTAATGCTTGGCACTTATATTGAAAAAATTGCGCTAATTTTGCAGAGTAATTTTTTTATAAAAATATGAACGATTTTTTTTCACATGAAACTGCCGTAATTGATAATGGTGCTATAATTGGCAATGGCACAAAAATTTGGCATTTTTCGCATATTATGCCGAATTGCGTGATTGGCGAGGATTGTAATATCGGTCAAAATGTTGTTATTTCGCCACAAGTAGTTTTGGGACGCAATGTTAAAATTCAAAATAATGTGTCGGTTTATACCGGTGTGGTTTGCGAGGATGATGTTTTTCTCGGTCCGTCGATGGTTTTTACAAATGTGATAAATCCGCGCAGCCATGTTAATCGCAAAAACGAATATCAGCCGACAATTTTGCGCAGGGGTGCATCTGTTGGAGCAAATGCAACGATTATATGTGGAAACGAAATCGGCGAATATGCGCTTATCGGCGCGGGAAGCGTGGTTACAAAGTCGGTTAAGCCATACGCTTTGGTTGTTGGAAATCCTGCACGACAAATTGGCTGGGTAAGCAAAAACGGTTATAAATTGCATTTTGACCAAGACGGAATTGGCGTTTGTCCGGAAACAGGCGAACGATATAAGTATGAAAATGAGAGTATTACTCCGATTTAAAATAAATTATTAATATTGAATACAACAAATTCATACACATTAAAATATCTACTTGGGGAAGAAAAAATCCCCGTTCCTCAACGCCGCCAATGGAATAATTATATTGAGATTGTTGGTGCACGCGAAAATAATTTAAAAAATTTGAATGTGCGGTTTCCGTTAAATGTAATGACAGTAGTAACGGGTGTGAGCGGTTCGGGGAAGTCGTCGCTTGTCGGTAAAATTTTGTATCCTGCGCTGAAAAAATATTACGGCGGGGCTGCCGAACAAACAGGAAAATTCGACATTTTGAGAGGGAGTATGATGCTCGCAAAAGATATTGAATTTATTGACCAGAATCCAATTGGGCGCTCAACACGCTCAAATCCAGTAACTTATATAAAAGCCTATGATGAAATTCGGCGTCTTTTTTCCGAACAGCAACTTGCCCGACAGATGAATTTTCCCGCGTCTTTTTTTTCATTTAATATCCCCGGAGGGCGTTGCGAGGAATGTTTGGGAGAGGGTACGGTTACTGTTGAAATGCAGTTTATGGCTGACCTGACACTTGAATGCGAAAGTTGTAAAGGGCAACGTTTTAAGCCTGAAATTTTAGAAGTTCAATATAAGGGTGTAAATATTTTTAATATATTGGAAATGAATGTCAATCAGGCAATTGATTTTTTTTCTAATTCAAACGGAACGGTTGAGAAACGCATCGTTCGGCGGCTTCAACCTTTGCAGGACGTTGGTGTTGGTTATTTAAAACTCGGTCAATCGTCTTCTACGCTTTCGGGCGGCGAAAGTCAGCGCATTAAACTTGCTTCTTTTTTGGCTAACGAAAAGCCCGAACCGACGATTTTCATTTTCGACGAGCCAACAACAGGGCTGCATTTCCACGACATTAAAACTTTGCTTATAGCACTTAATGCTCTGATTTCCAAAGGACATACGGTTATTATCATCGAACATAATCCCGAAATTATTAAATGTGCAGACCACATAATTGATTTAGGTCCCGAAGGAGGTGAATTTGGAGGTGAAATTGTCTTTGAAGGTAATCCCGAAAAAATTATTGAATGTGAAAAAAGTTACACGGGGCAATTTTTAAAAAATAAAATTATTCAATAAAAAATGCAGGCAATTTTAACATATTTTTCAGAAAATCCGCTTGAAATTGCAGGTACAATTTTGAGTTTGATTTATATCTATCTTTCTGTAAATGAAAAAATTGCATTGTGGATTTTTGGTTTCCTTTCGGCTGTTTGCTATGCTGTGGTTTTTTTTCAGTCGAAAGTTTACGCCGCTTTGACTTTGCAACTTTATTACGCTCTTATTAGCATTTACGGATTTTGGAACTGGAAATTTGGTAAAAATGAAAATGCTGATAATCAATTAATTATACAAAAAACTAAACCGAAGCAATGGATTGTTTATGCAACTATGGCTATATTAATATTTTTTGCATATTTTTTTGTGTTAAAATATTTTACAAACTCAAATATTCCTTTTGGAGATTCGTTTGCAACTGCTTTGTGTGTTGTGGCTACTTTTATGCTTGCCGGCAAACTGCTCGAAAACTGGCTGATTTTTATCGTTGCCGATTCTTTTGCTGTGTGGTTGTATATCTATCAGGGACTTTACATAACTTCTTGTTTATTTGCAGTTTATGCAATTATGGGAATTTTCGGATATTTCAGATGGAAAAAATCTATGGTTAATCTTTAATATATTTTTTAATAATAAATAATTATAATAAAAAATGAAACATGTGATTATTGGAGGAGTGGCAGGAGGCGCCACAGCGGCGGCAAGAATTCGCCGTGCTGACGAATTTGCAGAAATTATTTTGCTTGAAAAAAGTAGATATATTTCTTATGCAAATTGCGGATTGCCTTATTACATTGGCGGAATTATTACCGAGCGTGATGACCTTTTTCTGCAAACTCCTAAATCGTTTGGAAAGCGTTATAACGTCAGTGTGCGAGTCGAAAATGAGGCAATTTCCATTGACACCAGTGCAAAAACGGTTCAGGTGCGCTGTGTAGATGGCTCGGTTTATACAGAAAATTATGATAAACTTTTAATCTCGCCGGGGGCTTTGCCTGTGCGACCGCCGCTAAAAGGTATTGATTCGGAAGGAATTTTTGTGTTGAGAAATGTTGAAAATACTGATAATATCAAAAATTATATAGCATCTCATTCAGTTGAAAGTGCGGTGGTTGTTGGTGCAGGGTTTATCGGATTGGAAATGGCTGAAAATCTTCATAATGCAGGGGCTGAAATTTCTATCGTTGAGATGATAAATCAGGTGATGGCTCCGGTTGATTTTTCCATTGCATCTCATCTACATCAACATCTTATACAAAAGGGAATTAAACTTTATCTTGAGCATACTGTTGAAAGGTTTGAAAAACAAGATAATAGGATTGTGGTATTTTTCTCCTCAGGTGAAAGTATTGCTACCGATATGGTTATTCTTTCAATTGGAGTTCGACCTGATACTGCTTTGGCAAAGGCAGCGGGCTTGCAAACGGGCGAAAGAGGCGGAATTTGGGTAAATGAATATATGGAAACTTCTGCAAAAGATGTCTATGCCGTTGGTGATGCGATAGAATTTCCTCATCCGCTCACAGGCAAGTCATGGCTTAATTATTTGGCAAATCCTGCCAACCGTCAAGGACGAATTGTGGCTGATAATATGGTTTTTGGCAATAAAATAAAATATGAAGGTGCGATAGGTACTGCCATTGCAAAAGTTTTTGATATGACAGTTGCCACCACAGGGCTTGCTGCAAAGCAATTGGAACAGGCAGGAATTGAATTTTTCAGTTCAACGACTCATTCTTCATCACATGCAGGATATTATCCTAATGCTCAACCATTAACAATAAAACTCACTTTCGACCCTGAAAGCGGGAAACTTTTTGGCGGACAATGTGTTGGTTACGAAGGTGTGGATAAGCGTATTGACCAAATTGCGCTGTTAATAAAAAATGGTGGAACTGTTTATGACTTGATAAAACTTGAACATGCATACGCACCGCCATTTTCGTCAGCCAAAGACCCTGTTGCTATTGCAGGTTATACTGCAAGTAATATTATCAGCGGGGCAATGCCAATAGTTACTTGGCGGCAAATTCTTTCGGCAGAAAAAGAAAAAATATTTTTACTTGATGTTCGTACCAAAGAAGAGAATGACTTTGGGGCAATCAATAACTCGGTAAATATTCCCCTTGACCAACTACGCAGCCGCATAAATGAAATCCCAAAAGATAAGGAAATTTTTGTTTATTGTGCCGTTGGATTAAGAGGTTATTTGGCGCTAAAAATTTTGACGGCTCACGGTTTTAAAAACGTAAAAAACCTTTCCGGCGGATATAAAACATATTCAACGGCAATCGCACATACTGATGATAATCAACAATTTTGAATAAGAAGTTGGCCATAATTATTATTACTATTAAGCATTAATCATAGAAAGTATAAAAAAGTCATTTTGAAATGAAATATTTATTTGTGCAAGTCATTTGTACCTTCGTCTCCCTGATTGAATTTGTATTGCATTGAAAGGCTAAAAAGCATTTTGTAGTTCGAACCGTAGGTTTTCGTATCGTTAATACCTCCCAAACTGTTGGAGTATGAGCTTGTTTGAACAAATCGGTAAAAAAAATTGCGCAAGCCCTGAAGGTAATTTCCACAAATGGATTTGCATGTGAAAAAATAATGCAAAAAAATAGCCAATAATTGTTTTTGGGAAAAACATTTGTAAATAAAAAAACAGAACTTACTTATAAAAGCAAATTCTGCGTTTTATGATTATACTTTCTACATATAATCTCTTTTATGTGCAATCCACCTTTCATTTATCTGGGTGTATTGCTTCGGAAGGACAAACATCAGCACAAGAACCACAATCTGTACACAAATCGGGGTCAATAACGTAAATGTCACCTTCTGAAATCGCCTCTACCGGACACTCGCTTATGCAAGAACCACAGGCAATACATTCTTCTGTAATTACGTAAGCCATTTTTTAAAATTTAAATTTTATTAAATTAGTACTGAAATTAAAAAGTGCAAAATTACACAATTTTTTTCTAAGTGCAAATACTATCAAAATATGTGCCACATATTAACAAAAAAAGTGTCAACTTTTTTAGGACGAGACAGATTACAGCAGTTTTATAAAATTTATGGAGCAGGCGTTTGAATCTACTTTGATGAGTTACACTGCTCTGTCCTTACATCCTTTCAGGCACTTCAATTCCTAATAATCCCATTCCTTGTTTTATAACTTTTGCAACATTTTGAGATAAAACAAGACGAAAAGTTTTTAAATAATCATCTTTCTCATTTAAAATACTGAAATCGTGATAAAATTGATTAAATTCTTTTGCCAAATCGTAAATATAGTTGGCAATGAGCGCCGGTGAAAATGTTTGACCTGCTTCTTTTACAATATTTGGGAAATCCCAAACAAGTTGAATCAGATATTTTTCTTTGTCATTAATTTCAAGCAGAGGATTAATATTGTTCTGGAAATCAATATTTTGCTCTTTTGCTTTACGCAAAACGGACTTAATCCTTGCGTGCGTATATTGAATAAACGGACCCGTATTTCCATTAAAATCTATGCTTTCTTTGGGGTTAAAAGTCATATTTTTACGCGGGTCAACTTTTAGAATAAAATATTTGAGCGCACTCAAGCCCACCATTTGTGCAATCCGGTCGATTTCTGTTGAGGAAAGTCCGTCAATTTTGCCAAGTTCAAGCGCTGTCTGACGTGCAGTGTCAATCATTTCGTCAATCAAATCGTCCGCATCGACAACTGTCCCCTCGCGCGATTTCATTTTGCCTTCGGGCAATTCAACCATTCCGTATGAAAAATGCACCAAGTCCTTCCCCCATTCAAAACCCAATTTATCAAGCAAAATAGCCAAAACCTGAAAATGGTAATTCTGCTCATTTCCAACCACATATACCATTTTTTTTATTGGAAAATCGTTATAGCGAATTTTCGCCGTGCCGATGTCCTGCGTCATATAAACCGAAGTGCCATCGGAGCGCAAAAGCAGTTTTTCGTCAAGTCCGTCAGCAGTGAGGTCTGCCCAAATGGAATTATCGTCTTTTTTATAAAAAATTTCCTGCTCTAAACCACGCTCAACTTCTTGTTTTCCGGTAAGATAAGTATCAGATTCGTAATAAATTTTATCAAAATCTACGCCGAGTTTTTTGTATGTTTGCTCAAAACCTTCATAGACCCAAGAGTTCATTTTTTGCCATAACTCTCTGATTTCCTTATTATTATCTTCCCATTTCACAAGCATTTCCTGCGCCTGCAAAATTAGCGGCGCCGTTTTTTTTGCCTCTTCTTCTGTTAATCCTTTGGAAATCAAATCATTAATTTGTTCTTTATATTTTTGGTCAAAAATCACATAATATTTTCCTACCAAATGGTCGCCTTTTTCGTCGGAACTTTGCGGAGTTTCGCCGTTGCCAAAAAGTTGCCAAGCGAGCATCGACTTACAAATATGTATTCCCCTGTCATTTACTATATTGGTTTTCAGCACTTTCCAGCCGTTTGCCTTTTGAATTTCGGCAATACTATAGCCAAGTAAATTATTGCGGATATGTCCTAAATGCAGCGGTTTATTTGTATTTGGCGAAGAATATTCTATCATCATTAATGGAGAATTTTCATTTGCTTTTACTGTTCCAAAATCCGTATCTGCATTTATAATATTAAGTAAATCAATATAATATGATTTTTTAATAATAAGATTTAAAAAAACATTAACAATATTAAAATTCTCAATAAAATCGGTATTTCCTTTTAAAAAATTTCCAATATCTTCACAAGTTTGTTCGGGTGATTTTTTAGAAATTTTAACAAAAGGGAAAATCATCACTGTGAGGTCGCCTTCAATATCGCGTTTTGTTTTCTGAATTTGAACTTTATCAGTTGTAATATTTTGATTATAAAGCGTTTTGACTGCACTAACAACAGCCGAAGAAATTTTTTCGTTGATATTCATTTCCTTAATTTTTTTTATTCAACTTTCGCAAGTAGTTTACTTTTGCTTAAATAATCTGAGTAACCCATTTCCAAACTCAATTATCCCTACAAAAATTTAATGATTTTGCAAAGGTAAATCAAATTTTGAAAATCTACAATTTTTTAAAACGTGGTTAATTCTTTTTTTGAAAATATTTTTTTTAGAATAAAATTTATTTACTATCTTTGCCATGAAATTTTAACCACAAAAACTAAAACTTTCTTCATTTTATTTTCCTCCTTTTATTGTTGCCATCCATTTTTCTTTGCATAATAATCACACACATCGCCGTATGCTTTGGCAGCAATAGCGCTGACAATGCCTGTACCTAACGCTCCGACCCCCGAACTTGTAAGAATTGCAATAATACCTGTTTCAAGAGACGCCTGCAATACTACTCTTGAGTAACATTTGCAGGCAATGGTATATACCACTTCGCCGGTGCTTTTCTTTTCTGCTGTTACACCAAGATTCCAACTCCTTTGAGCGTTGTCGTCCTCAATGCCAAAATTGTTCCCATAACTGACAAGATAAACTCCGTCTGCAATCTTTGTTCTCGTTTGTGCCGAAACGGAATTTGTTGTGGTAAATAATCCTGCTACGGTTAACAGTATTAACAAAATGTTTTTCATTTTACCGAACATTAAAAAATTTCCCCTACTCCTCAGGTTTTTCGGACTGACCGCGTTTTTTTGAATGGTCTCTGCCTTCATTGCGCTGCAATTTGCATTCGCTGCTGAATTAAAATTAAATTTCTGCATAATTTTTAAAATTTATGAATTAATAAAATATTGATTATCCCTGAATTATAACGAAAAAAACGTGAAACTTTTTAAAGTATCCCGCTTGCCAAAGGTCTATTTTGTGGCTACCTGTATAGAACAGAATATTAAGTAAAAGTCCACGCACAGCATAGACATTTTAACTTACTACTTTCTCTATACTTTTAAAATTGCCACATTTCTTGGTAAGAAAGATAAACTAAAAATGTTTTTCCAATATGTCTTATAATGTGCTCGTTAGCACTGTGTTTTTTATGTCATTTACAATGATTTATGTTTAATATTTTTGCTTTTTATTATTTTGGGATAAGATTTTAAAATTAAAAGCCTGTCCTTTTCAGCCGTTTTTTTCTCTATCGCCTTCATTTCCCCAAAAATTATTTATATCGCCAACTTCCCATTCCCCATTTTCTGCTTGTTCAAAACTTTTAAGCATTTTATCCGTCCATTTTATTGGCTCTCCTATTTCAAAACCATTATTTTCCAAAATGGGAATGAGAAAAGCATTTTTACGCAAATCAATGCGCACAAAAGTCGGCTTGCCTTTCTTTGTGCGTTCTAATGTATATCCGGATGCTCGTTCCATAATCAAAACTATTTTTCTGCAAATTTACATTAAATTTCAATATTTCCTAATACGTCCAATGAAAAATATTTTTTTATATAAATCGTAATTGAAAGTTACACATAATGTATTTGTATTTTATTGAATATTAATACTTTATGACATTTATTTGTGTAAATATTTTTTGTAAATTATTTAATAAGCTGAGTTTTGGATAAGCAATTTTATAACATCTTGATATTCAATTTTATATTCGCCGTAGGCGATAAATATCAATAGAAAATATAATGTTTCCGACCATATTTAGCCTGTAGGGCTTTCATTGTGAATGTCCTAACGAACAAGATTTGTCGTTTGGAATTGTATTCTATTGATATGCAAGCCCTAACTGGCTATCGCTTATCCAAAACTCAGGTTAATAAAGAAAACTGCATAGTGTTTTTCATAATTTAATTTCTTTCTTTAAAACGACATCACTGTACCAATCATTACGTTAATTCCCTGAACTTGATATCCGTAATAAATATCGTATTTGCTGTTTAATAAATTATTTCCCGTCAAAAACAGCGTCAGCCATTGCGAATATGTGTATGCCACTCCTAAATTCAGGTCGAGGCGATTTTTCATCGGCACGGCAACAGAGCCGAGTTTTGCCATTATTCCGTTTTGATAATAGCCTGTTAATGAAATATTTACATCTTTTACAACTTTATACGAAGCATTCAGCGTAAAATCCCAAGTCGGTCGTTGCCATGGGAATTGTTCATTTTTTAGCGGACCGGAAAAATGTTTTCCTGAAAAATCAATGTTAAAAATATCTTTTAATGTGTAAGATGCCCTTCCTCCAATAGTTAGTAAATTGCTGCGGTCGTAAACAGCGCAAAATCGATTGGAAAAAATTGTGCGGTCTGATTCAGTGAACTGATAAACATTTCCCTGTGAATACAAGTACGATTTATTTACAAAAAAATAATCATTATTAATAATGCTGTAGTCGGCAAAAACATCAAATAAAAGCCCTGAAATTGGTTTTACCAGCAGTCCTGCATAAAAATCCATTGGGGTAAAAGTATCTTTGACGCGTACTTCGGGGGCAAGATATGGATTTTCATAGAAAATATCACTCATCGAATTTGTTTTATATTTCCCTGTCAAACCCGCATAAATTTTTAAATTTTTAGGAATTGCATTCCATTCCAAACGCACATCAGGGGCAATTTTAAAGCCGCTTCCGCCGGCAAAAGGAATTACAGCCAAAATACCAAGTCGAATGTTAAAATCCTCTAATTGATTAAATTCAAAATATGGAGACAAGGCAAGTACAGCAGAATTTTTTGAAAAATCAATTTTTTCATTGGAATTGTAAAAAACATTATAAAGTTCGGCATCTACTCCAATTCTGTTTTCATTAAAAATGAAACTTATCTGCCCTGAAGTATTTAAAAAATGTTCTGTAACTCCCGCTGTATTGCGAAACAGACCATATTTTAGCCGTGCAAGATAGCGCCAGTTTTCAGCGTTTTGTGCCGAGTGAACCCCCAAATTTGCTCCTATTCTAAAAAAATGTGCAAATTGAGTTGCTTGGTCTAAGTCATTAATTTTCACATTATTAGAAGGAAAATCTAAAGCAGTGTAAGTTACATTTTCATCATCTTTTATCAAGCGCGAAAAGTAGAGTTCTTCTGCTGCCCGATTAAAATTCATTCCATAATATTTAATTCCTTGATAACCGGCATCAAAACCGCCAAAAAGCGTTAAATTATCATAATATTTATCAAAATTCAATTGTGCAGTTGTAATCATCGAATATTTGTCGTTGTATGTACCGCGTTGCTTCACCACCGCATCTAACCTCATATCTGAGCGGTCGATGAGTGGATATGCAAAATCGGCGACCGAATTTGGATAATAACCTACCGCAAGTCGTGCAAAACCCGGGCGGTCGCTCACGCGGTACGAATAAAGCAAAGTCGCTGCCGAAAGCGGATGAATATTTCCACCGAGCGACAGCGGTGAAGTAAAATCGGAATAAACCGCATCGAGTACTGCTTTTTGCGGTTCCACAACTGTCGGCGGGGAATCAATTTTGCCTGCCGGCTGAATTTCCGGAACAAAATCACGCTCTACCGTTACCGACTTTTTAATAATGGAATCATTTTTACTTTGTGCCACACAAAGGATTGGAATACAAAGAAATACAATAATTATTGCGAAAATTTTCAATTTCATAATTTCAAATTATTTTTTGCAAAAATAGAGAAAAAATTTATGTTAATTATAAATTCTGTATAATTAACGAAAAATTATATCAAAAATCAAAAGGAAAAAATCGTATTAACAATTATGTCAATGATTTAAAAAGGATTATATTTTTTAAATCATTTATTGAATTGAATTTTAGGCATTTATAATATATTTATAAAATAATTTTAATTTTTAACATTTGTAAATATAATAATATAGATATTAATACGTTTAATAATTGTAAAATAAATAGAAATATTGTTTAATAAATAATTTTTACAATTATGTTACTTTCAAAAGAAATCAAATTAACCTCGCAACAATGGTGCGATTATGTTTTTGACAACAAAAACAAAAATTATGGCGCATATCAAATGCGTAGAACGTCCTCCAATCGCCATATTTTGGCGTTGATTATCGTAACGGCTTTTGCAATATTGGCTGTTGCTGTGCCTGCTGCAATTGCCAAGGTAAGAGCAACTATTCCTCAATGGCATTCTGGAGACGGAACGATTGTTCTCGTAGAAATTCCAGACAAGCCGGAAAAACCGAGAAACAATATCCAGCTTGATGTGCCACCGCCGCCATCCCCGACAGTTGCAACAATCGTCTTTACTGTTCCTGTAATGGTAAGCACTGGCGAAATTACAGATGAAAATATACTGAGAACCCAAGATGACATTGTAGGGTCGAATACAGCGGTAGGAATATCTGACAATGTGGGTGAGGAAGGTGGATTTGTACATCCTGATATAGTTGAAACGCCTATTTTTGAACGTCCTGTTACAAAAGTTGATGACAAAATTGAAATTGTCCCAGCCCACGCACCTGAATATCCAGGCGGATTAAGCGAACTTTACTCTTTTGTAGGGAAAAATTTATGCTATCCTGCGATTCCTCGCGACTTGGGAATTCAAGGAACGGCAAACATACAGTTTGTTGTGGAAAGAGATGGTAGCGTTTCCGGGATTACTCTTCTACGTGGCTTTGATGATGCTTGCAACAAAGAGGCATTACGTGTAATTAAATTGATGGCACAACAGAAATGGGTACCGGGACGCGATGGCAAGGGCAATGCTGTTCGCTCTTATTTTACAATTCCTATTCGATTTAGAATAAATGAGAAATAAATTTTTGTTTAATAAATTCAATAAAAACAAAAATTAGCTAAAATTTGTAAAATCTTTCGGAATATTAAAATATTCCGAAAGATTTTGTCATTTCCCAAAAAATGTTGTATTATGCCTACGTTACAGCTTATTTTTGTCTAATAGTATTTTTCTATTCCACCAAATCCAGTTATTTCCTTTTGTTCTATTGATGAAGTTGTTCAATCGCTTTTCAAATTCTTCAGCTCGTATCCTTGCTGCGTCAATTGTACGCAATGCAAATCCGTTTATATGAGTCGGAAAATTGTTGATAGTTTTCCCATGCCATTTTATCTGCTTTCAACCTGTCAATTATATCATATTTGGAAATATAAAAGTAATAGACAAAACATTTTTTATTTTATCATCAAATTCAGGGTGTATCATTTTATTTTCCAATAACCATTTAATTCTTTCTTTGTTGGCTTGTGAGTAAGCGCTTTTTGGATTTCTGGGCATGAAACGCTGAATTTTATGTTTTTCATCAAATGTTTTTAATGTGCTATCAATCCAATTGAAACAAAGCGCCTCTTCAACAACATCGTTGTATGTAATGCTTTTTTGCCAGAAGATTTATTCGGAAATACAAACCAAATTTTCATTAGCAATATCAAAGGTTCCATTCAACCAACTTCTCCAATCCTTTCGGTTTTCAAAATATTTAATATTATTTTCCATTGATATATTTTTTTCGCACATTGTCAACCGAAATTGCACCTATGACCTAAAATAATATTAATACCTTTCTCAAATATTCAGCACTCTTTATGTCCAAAATAAGGCTTTTGTATCAAAAAATAATATCCTTAAACCTGATTATTTTGTTTTTATACTAACTCATGTATTACCAAGCCTGACCGCAATTTGGGTTCAAACCATGTTGTTTTTGGCGGCATAATATTGCCCGTATCGGCAATATCAATCAATTGTTTCATTGAAACAGGAAAGAGCGCAATTGCAACTCGCATTTCGCCGGAATCAACTCTCTTTTTCAACTCTTCAAGTCCGCGAATTCCGCCTACAAAATCTATACGTTTGTCGGTGCGAAGGTCTTTTATTCCCAGAATTTCATTCAAAATTAAATTTGATGAAATTGTAACATCAAGCACGCCAATCGGGTCATCATCATTATAAGTAAAAGGTTTTGCAGTAAGGCAATACCAGTTGCCGCTTAAGTACATTGCGAAATTGTGCAGTTTTTCCGGTTTGTAAATTTCTTTCCCTTTTAACTCAACCTCAAAATTTTTGCGCAGTTTTTCCAAAAATTCTTCGTCCGAAAGTCCATTCAAATCCTTTACAAGGCGGTTATAATCAATAATTGTGAGTTGATTATCGGGGAAACAAACAGCCATAAAATAATTATATTCTTCGTCTCCATGGTGTGTGGGATTATTTCTGCGTTTTTCGTCTCCAACCAAAGCCGCAGCCGCACTTCTGTGATGTCCATCGGCAATATACAAATATGGTATTGCTGCAAAAATTTCGACAATACGAGCAATTTTCTCTTTGTCGTTAATAATCCAAAACTTATGTCCAAAGCCGTCGAGTGGTGCAACAAAATCATATTCAGGCGTTTGCGATGTAATTTCTGCAACGATAGAATCCAATTCTACGTTGTGCGGATAGGCGAAAAATACCGGCTCAATATTGGCATTATTGACACGGACATGTTTCATGCGGTCTTCTTCTTTGTCTTTTCGCGTAAGTTCGTGCTTTTTGATGTTGCCTTTCATATAATCATCAACGGAAGCGCATACAACTAATCCATATTGCGTTTTGCCGTTCATTGTTTGTGCATAAACGTAAAATTTTTCATCTTCATCCTGCACAAGCCAACCCTGTTGGCGAAACTTTGCAAAATTTTCAGCCGCTTTTTGATAAACTTTTTCGTCGTGTTCATCAGTCCCTTCGGGGAAATCAATTTCAGGTTTTATGATGTGATAAAGCGAGTAGGGATTACCTTGTGCCTCTGCTCGTGCCTCATCGGAATTTAACACATCATACGGGCGCGAAGCCACTTTTTCGACTAAATTTTTTGGCGGTCGAATGCCTTTAAAAGGTTTTATTGTTGCCATATTATTTTTATTTTAATATATTATTATTTTTTTTATTTCAAATATTCTTCTCCTAAGCCTTCAATTTTGTTCATTAGCAAAATTGTATTTTTGATTGAAATTATCATTTTTTGTAAGTGTTTCAAATCGTGAACAGTCAGTTCAATTTTATCTTTTATTCGGTATTTCAGCCATTTTTCAATGGGCTTGTACGAACCAATTTCAAAATTATAAACTTCAGAAGTAATACCCTCAAACACAACTGTTTTGTCTTGTTTTGTGTGTAAAAACAGTTTGTTGTTGTCGTGAATAATTTTTTCAACAACAAAATCTTTTTCAGGTATACTCGATACCTTAATTTCCACATCATCAGACAGATTTTCAAGCAAATGTAAATCAATAAGTTTCTGCCCGAGTTTTGCGTATTTATAAAAAATTTCTTTATCCGTTGTCAATGGCACTGCGGGAAAATCCGTTTTCAGAAATTCCAAATACTTTTCTCGATATATTTTTGAGTGCAAAACAGCATAAATATATGCTAAAATTTCTTCTGGAGTTGGCTCAAAATTAATTTTTTCAAGATATTTTTTTATAAAATTTTGCGTAAAATTTGCATATCTTTTATGTCCGTCAAAATCTATTTCTGCGTAACCGTGTCCACCGTTGTAAATGTATAGCGGAGCAATGTAATTTTGTCCGCTTGTAACATGAGCATCAATAGGTTTATCGGATATTAATATGTCGGAATAATAATCTTTATCTAAATTTCGCGTAAAACATAAACCTATATTTGCATGTTCAAAATATTTATTTGTTTGGTAACGCGGTCGTGCTAAAAATCCCGCTATCTCGTGAATATAAGACCACCTGTTATCAAAAGGTCTATATTGGAGTTGCCTAATGAATTTTTTATCAAAAGATACTTCTTTTAAACTTTTATATGCACTTTTGGTTGTCCAATGTCCATCTTTTAAGTTATATTTGCTTTTTACTTCATAGAAAGGGATTTTTTCAAAATCTTCAACAATCGTTTCAATTTTCTTTTTTGTATATTGAATTGTAAATTCATCTTTTTTCGTTTCTATTCCACTATTATAATGTGCAAAAATATCGGTTATCTTCCAAAATTTGTTGTATTCTTTTCCGAGCGATAAATCTTTGTCTGTAAACCAAAAAAATTCGGTATGTTCGGGTTTCAGTTTTTTCCATTTTAAATCGGATAATTTATTATTTGCAAGAAAATCAAGTTTTTGCTGTCGTTTTATAAGATTATTTTCCAAAGTGGAAAAATACTTTACGATTTTCTTTTTTGCAGGATTCTTGTGTTTTACAAAAAATACAATGGAAACGCCGACCATAATATCAAAAATATTTTTATCCTGTTCTTTTTTTCGGGTATTTCCATGCAAATTTACAATATAAATTTCGTCAAAAGTCTCGTATAAATGCTTCCGCATTTGGCGGTGCGTAACGCCATCGAGGTAACTGTTATTGGTAATAATCCCAACAATACCCATTTTATTTTGCGTTATTTTCCACTCCGCAAAACGAATGAATTTTATATAATCATCATCTAAATTAATTTTTCTTTCATTTAGTCCTGTTTTATATTTTTCCAGTTCTTTGTCTATTATGCCCTTTTTTGCAAAACTTTTCCCATTAAAATACGGCGGATTGCCAACGATTGCCAAAATATTTTCCTGATCTTTAATCTGCGTTGCTTTTTCGTGTTCATTTTTCAATGTGGGTAAAAAATCCGTAACAGTGTGTTTAGCAATATCTAAGGTATTCGTAAGATAAATTCCCAATCGATTATTTTCAAGAAATATCCCCTTATCTTTCAAATAAAGCGTAAGAAAAGTATGAGCAATAATGTAAGGGGTAAAGAGCAATTCAAATCCATAAATATCATTGACAATTTTTTGCTTTATGAGTGATTTTTGCAATTCATCCGTTTTTTCAGATAGCATAATTTCAAAAATCGAATGCAAAAACGTTCCCGTACCGCACGCAAAATCAAGCACTTTGATATTTTCTGAAAGATAACCTTTTTGAAAATGGAACTGAGTTTTTATAATGTCGTCAACGCTACGGGTGATAAAATCGGTCGCCTCTTGCGGAGTGTAATAAACGCCGCCTGATTTGCGCTTTTCGGTGTTTCGCAAATTGTCGTATTGTTGTAAAAAATCTTCGTAAAGATAGACTGCTATATTTTGCTTGCCGTTGTTTGCCTTGTTAAATTCCGTTTGAATTGCATCTGTATTGACTAAATTGACATTTTTACCAATGTTTGTCAATGCAATTTTTATGGACGTGGGCAAATATCCGCTTTCATAGGCTTGTGAAAGAAATTCACGTAACAATTTGTATTCCAATGGAATAGCATCAATATACCGCAAATCTTTTTCGTCAAAATCTTTCTGTGAGTTAAGTCGTGCAAGCAACAATCCATAGACTAAGGATTGCGAATAAATATCGCAAAAATCAGCCAAACCGTAATAATAATTGAAAGAAGTTTGATATTCGTTGAAAGTTGCATTGAATTTTCTGTAAAAACCATCTGTTTCATTTTCTTTGTTTTCCACGTATTGCCGCAACGCCACCGAGTAGTAAAAACTTTGTGCCGCAAGCGAAGAAACAAGCGTTTTTTTTGTGCAGATATATGGATAAATATAGCCGTAAAAATCCTGCAAAAGATTGGTAAAGTGCTGAATTACAATCGGATTGCTTGACAACTCAAGGTCGTGAATCTGTTTGCCTTTTTGCAAAAGAATAAAGCGGTGATAATTGGTAATAATTATATTTTCGCAGGTTTTTGAATATTTCTTAATTTGCTCACTGTCAATTAGTTTTTCCAGATTAAAAGCAGGCTTTTTACATTCAATAAATCCAATCAAACTTTTGAAAGTCGTATCGGCATCGTTCCAAACGAAAAAATCAGGCATACCATCAATTTCAATTCCGCTGCGGCGGTCTTCCTGAATGATGGAAGTTTTCTGCATAAAAGGCAACGACAGAGAGTTAAATAACGTTTCAAAAGGTGTGCGGTATTCAATTTCTTCGCCATCCGGTCGTGCCGACAAGCAGGCAAGGTATGTCTGTACCTGCGGTTGGATATTTTGAATAAGAAAAGTCTTTACCATTATTATTATTAATAAAAAATAAAAATCTATTCTTCCACTCCATCGGAACTTGTTGCAACGGAACAGTCGGCATTAGGATTATACGAAGACGGGATATTGAATTGGTCGGAAGTATAATATGGCAAATTTGTATTTGCAAGTACTTTTTTCATATAAAAAGCCCAAATCGGCAACGCACTTGCTGCTCCCTGTCCATAAAGCATTGTGTCGAAATGAATGTCGCGGTCTTCGCCTCCAACCCAAACGCCGGTAACAAGCGAAGGGGTAAAACCCATAAACCAACTGTCGGCATTGTCATTGCTTGTTCCTGTTTTTCCGCCTGCAGGCATCGAAAGTCCCATTCGGCGCACACGACTGCCTGTACCTCCGTCTACCACTCCTCTTAACATATAAATCATATTATATGCAGTTTTTTCATTGAAAACCTCGTGCATTTCCGTTGAAAAAGAGGCAATAATATTCCCTTTCGCATCTTCAATTCTTGTAACATAAATCGGAGAAACGCGCATTCCAAAGTTTGGGAATGCAGTATAAGCATCAACCATTTCTTCAACCGAAACTTCACACGGACCAAGACACAATGACGGCACGGCAGGAATTTGTCCTGTAATTCCAAAGGAATGCATCAAATCCACAAGTTGTGCAGGCGGTAACATACTCATTAGATATGCAGATACCCAGTTGCTTGAATTTGCTAATCCCCAGCGCAAAGTAACCGGTTCTCCGCGCCGAGCGGTAGTACTGTTGCGCGGGGTCCATGTCTGTCCCGAAGGCAAAGTTACAGTTATCGGCTGATGAATAACCTCTTCGCAAGGAGCCATTCCTTCCGACATTGCCAAAGTATATAAAAACGGCTTTACAGTAGAGCCAATTTGACGCCGCCCCTGAGTTACCATATCGTATTGAAATTGAGAAAAATTTGGTCCCCCGACGTATGCTTTTACATATCCGCTCTGAGGGTCTATTGACATCATTCCACAACGCAAAAAATATTTTGCATAACGAATAGAATCCAGCGGCGTCATAATCGTGTCGATAGTGCCGTTATACGAAAAAATCTGCATTTCTATTTTTGTATTAAATGCTTTTTTTATTTCGGCATCGCTGGCACCTGCCTTTTTCATATTCAAATAACGCTCGCTGTAGCGCATTGAACGGTTAATATTGTTGTTGATGGTTTCGTCCGATGTAGAATTTGCATAAGGGGCTTTTTTCTTACCTTTTTTTTCTTTAAAAAATTGTGCCTGAAGAGTTGTCATTTGCTCTAAAACTGCTTCTTCGGCATAGCGCTGCATGCGCGAATCGATAGTTGTGTAAATTTTCAATCCATCGGAATAAATATTATATTTTGAGCCGTCTGACTTTTTTGTTTTTTCACAAAATCCGTAAAGCGGATTATTTTCCCATTCAAATAAATCTTTTTGATATTGATTTTGTTGCCAGTCGGCATAATCAGTTTTTTGAGGCTTTTGAGCAGTCAAAATTCTTCTTAAATATTCCCTGAAATATGCAGCAAGCCCGTCTTTATGGTCGAAACGATGAAAATCTATTTGCAAAGGAATTTTTTTCAAAGAATCACATTCTGTTTTTGTAATATCTTTTGCTGCGAGCATCTGTTCGAGTACCGTATTACGCCGATTGGTTGCTGCCTGAGGATTTTTACGCGGATTATAAATCGCAGGATTTTTACACATTCCAACAATGGTCGCCGCCTGCTCTATTGTTAATTTGTCCGGAGTGGTATTGAAATACGACAGAGCAGCCGACTTAATACCAACCGCATTATTAAGAAAATCAACCTGATTCAGATAAAGTGTAAGTATTTCTTCTTTTGAATAAAGGCGTTCCAATTTCACAGCGATTACCCATTCTATGGGCTTTTTGAGCGCACGTTCAAAAATATTTCGCGATGTTTCGGAATATAGTTGTTTTGCCAATTGTTGTGTAACAGTACTGCCTCCGCCTTTGCTACCTAAAAACGCCAACGCACGAATCACCCCTATGCCATCAATCCCCGAATGATTGTAATAACGCTTATCTTCTGTGGCTATCAATGCTTTAACAAGATATGGAGAAATTTCAGAATAATTTATGCCGACACGATTTTCCTTAAAATAATATCGTCCAAGTACCTCTAAATCAGACGAATATATTTCGGTAGCAAGTCTAATTTTAGGATTTTGCAATTCTTCAATATCGGGGACATAGCCGAGCCAACCTTTGCCTATCATAAAGAAAATCAAGACAATCATCAACAAAAAACCTGTAAACCCCAACCAAAATTTCTTAAGGAAATTCCGATTTTTCGACTTCTTATTTGCACCGCTTTCAGCCATAAATATTTTTTTCAAAAAAAAGAAAAGATAATTTTTTGCAAAGTTAATATTTTTTTTATATATAAAATAAAAAAAATTATCTTTATGTTACAAATTCTTACTAAAAATCTTTTCAAATAATTTTAGCAAAAATAATATATTTTATAAAAAAAGCATTAATTTTGCGCATCAATAAATTTTAAATATTATACTAATATGTTTTCAGGAATAGTAGAAGAGGCGGCAAAAGTTGTTGATATTTGCACAGATAAAGGTAATGTTCATTTAACAATGGAGTGTTCTTTTGTTGATGAGTTAAAAATTGACCAGAGTGTTTCGCACAATGGAGTTTGTTTGACAGTGGTTGCAAAAACTGCAGATAATTACATAGTTACAGCGATTGATGAAACTCTCGAACGTTCCAATCTCGGCAATTTACAAATCGGAAGTTTAGTCAATTTAGAACGCAGTATGCTGCTTAACGGTCGCCTTGATGGGCATATTGTGCAAGGACACGTTGATACTACTGCTGTTTGCACGGAAATTTTAGAAGAAAACGGTAGCTGGCGTTTTACGTTTGCTTATAATTTTGACAAAGAGATGGCTAAACGCGGATATTTCACTGTAGATAAAGGTTCAGTTACGGTTAATGGAGTTAGTTTAACTGTTTGTAATCCAAACGAAAACACTTTTGAAGTGGCAATAATTCCTTACACTTTTGAAAATACAAATTTTTGCCAAATAAAAAAAGGAACACGCGTAAATATTGAATTTGATATAATAGGAAAATATATAAGTCGACTTGCAAGTTTAATTTAATGATTTTGATTTGTGTTATGCCTGCATCAACCGTTATATTTCGAGTTTATCAGGCCGCATGATTATCGACATTGATGCTACCGATATGGCGATCAGCAATTATCACTGTTTAACGGTTATTATCGACATTTTATGTACAACGAGCTGTTTTTTCATGATGGTACTACCAGTCAAATGCTCAAAACGGCGAAAAGCATCACATTCTGTCAAAAGCATTTGTTTCTCAAGATTTATTTAAAGTGCTGGTTTTCTCATAAAAGCTATTCCAATCATCTTTGCTTGCTATCTGGGCAAGGAAAAACTATGCCCGAACATGAAAAATGGAGGTATAATGTAGATATAATGTAGATATTTCAATATTAAAATCGGTTGTTCTAGAAATAAACAACCGATTTTAGAAACTAAATGGTCAGCATGCCTCATAAATGTTCAAACAGACAGAACAGACAGAACAGGCAAAGAAAATAATGGAAAGCGGTACCTCACATTAATAATACAAGGTATGTAAAACTTTTAAAAATTTCACAATAACTTTTATTAACAAAACATAAATACTTACAATTACAGTATGGATTACGCAGCTCCGGTACTCTGCCTGTGTTCTTCCTGTGCGGTGAAAAAATACTGTACAATGTTACGAAATATTGATTTATAAATGCTGCGAAATAATTTAGGAAGAAATTGGCAGACAAAAAGTCATGATGAATTTGCATAATTTTTTTGCATACCAATTCTCCGCATTAATAACTACTGAAAATAACTCATTTGCACAATTTTAAGCAATTTTTCAGCGCTGTTTACAGGATTTTATTTTGGATTTACTATTAACTGCAGGGTTAAAAATTCCTCACAAGTACAAATGTCCGAATTCTGCCACTACTTAAATTTTTCAAAATTGAGAAAAGCGACTTACCCTCCTTTGTAGAGATGTAGTTTGCGCATTGTAAATTAACTCTTGATTGACTATTACTCTAAACAATGTATTGCTAAAATTAATATATAGCCCTGTAAAACGGATTACATATTCCTGTAATTAGGTCCGTTTCCGCCGTTTGGGACATTCCAAGTAATTCCATCAGCAGGTTCCTTTATATCGCAGGTTTTGCAGTGCAGGCAATTTTCAGAATGAATACGCAATTCTTTGTGTCCGCTTTTATCCGTATGAAGTTCATAAACTTCTGCAGGACAATAATATTGACATGGTGCATCGTATTTTTCTATATTAATTTTGTTGTATGAATCAAGGTTATTTATTTGTAAATGAGATACTTGCTCCTCGTCATGATTTACCGAAGCATAATAAACATCAGTAACTTTATCACAAGGGCAGGCGAAATCTTTATACTTTTCCTTAAATAAAGGTCGTTTTGCATTTGCGAGTGTTTTAATTTCTTTGTTGTCGGCTTCTGTTTTTAATTTTCCAAAGAAGCCTGCGCCGCCTGTAATTATTTGAGTGCCAAAGTTAAACATTCCACCCAACATCCCTTTTTGGAAACCCGCACGGAAATTGCGTACAGGATACATCTCTTTATGTACGGCACTTTTTTCAACTAAATCGGCATAAACCTCAAGCGTTTTGGCAGAAAAATCATTACGTACAAATGCTTCTGCTGCTGCTTCTGCTGCTTTCATTCCGGAATAAATTCCCAAATGAATTCCTTTCAAAGCCGGCATAGAAAGGAAACCGGCAGAGTCGCCAACTATCAATGCATTGTCGGTAAAAAATTTTGGTTGCGAATAATAGCCGCCTTCAGGCAGCGTTTTTGACCCTGCTTCAATTATTTTTCCATTTTTAATAAATTTTGCAACAAACGGATGATTTTTCCATATTTGAAATGCTTTGAAAGTGTCAAAAGTTGGGTCGGCAACGTCAAGCCCCAGCACCAGCCCTAAAGCCACTTTATTATCTTGCAATCCGTAAATAAAACCGCCTCCAAACACGTTCCATTGCGTAGCAGGGAAACCCATTGTATGATATACCTCGCCCGCTTTAATTGTTCCTTCGGGTACACTCCATGTTTCTTTGCAGCCGAGAGAATATATTTGAGGATTTTTATTGTGTTGCAATTCAAATTTTTCTATTAATTTTTTTGCCAAACTGCCACGTGTTCCTTCTGCGAAAATTGTTAATGTCGCCTCAACAGAAGTACCTTCTACAAAGTTTTCGAGCCGATTACCATGATGGTCAACGCCGGTATCAATACATTTTGCTCCGCAGACCTGCCCTTTATCGTCGTACAATATCTCGCTCATTGCAAAGCCGCTGTAAATTTGCACGCCTTTTTCTATTGCTTTTGTTGCCAAAAATCTGCAAATTTCGCTCAGCGAGGCAGTATAATTGCCTTTGTTGCTCATATGAGGCGGGTGGAAAGGCATTTTGAAACCGCCTTTTTCATTGAGCATATACATTGCATCAATGGTAACTTTGTTGTCGAAAGGAATTTCTTCAAATTTAACTTCAGGAAGTAATTCGCTGAAAACCTGAGATTTAACTATCGCACCGGATAAAATGTGACTTCCGATTGACTCACCTTTGTCAACGAGCATAATATCTTTTTTCAAGCCTTTTGTATTAAGTAAATCTGCTAATCTGATTGCAGCAGCAAGCCCCGACGGTCCGCCGCCGATAATTAAAACGTCTGTTTTGACGGTGTTTGTATTTTTCATATCCTTCATAAAATATTCAAAAAAAATTCATTTGCAAAAGTACTATTTTAAAATTGAAAAAATAAATACTTAATAAAAATTTTATACTTTTCTACTATAAATTTCAATTTTCAAAAACAAATGGAAATTCTAAGTAAGCATTATCCACTTTGTTGTGATAAGGAAAAAACACAAAAAAATAACAGGCAACCAACTATGATTGCATCCGAAAATTTGTTATGCTCTGCTTAATACATTTTTATTATGCCATTTTTCCCTGCGAGTTTGGTTCTTTTTTTTTCAGGAAAAACATTAACTCAACACAACAATGTTTGTGTGCTTTATGCCTTATTGAAGGCAAGTAACATTGGTCACTTCGCAAACGGAATTGTAATGCTATCATAAAGATATCCGCCTTTAGCTATAATCAAAAAAAATGATTACTTTTGTGTCAGAATAATTGACCTCTATGAAAAATGATTAAACTTCGAGTTTGGAAGTCCACTGAAACAGATAATGGCAAAGATAAGGCAATTGGTCAATGTTTTACAAGGAATCGGATACAATACCCATGTGATTTTTATGCGTTCGTGTGTAATCTGATAATTTAATGCTAACTTTGCAGTATGAATACAAATTAGGACAAATGGTAATTATTAATATAAATAAATTAAAAAGAAATTGAAAATGAAACAGTTAATTGCATGTTGCGGAATAGATTGCGAATATTGCGATGCCCGCATAGCTACTGTCAATAATGACAATGAATTAAGAGAAAAAACCGCCCAAAAGTGGAGTGTAATGTACAATTCTCCAAATATCACAGCAGAAACCATAAATTGTATGGGTTGCCGTACAGATGGAGTAAAATTTGAACATTGCAGCGATTGCGAAATTCGCAAATGCGTTTATAATAAAGGGTTTAACACTTGCGGAGATTGTGTTGAGTTAGAAAATTGTCAAATAGTTGGTTTTTTGCTTCAGAATGTACCCGGCGCAAAGGAAAACCTTCTTCAATAATGAAAAAAGTGATGCATTACTTGTTGCTTTCAATTGTATTCAATACATTGAAAGTGAACAAATTGATAAAGTTTGGAATGAATTGCTTCCCGTGTTGCATGAGCGAACATCTTTTCATATGTTAGACATAATAGGCAGTAAGTTCGGAGAAAGAGCATTAATTTACAAGGACAAATATTTTGAGTTTTTTGCTCTACTTTCTCACAGAAATCTAATGAGTGGATACAAGTTTTTGAGGAATTACTAATTAAACTCAGAAGTTAATGTTTGAATTTCAACAATTTAAAAATTTTTAAAAATGAATAAAATAATTTTTTTTACGATTACAATTATGATTTCTGCAGCGTGCAGCACTCAAACAAAAACAGAGACCAAACCTTTGGAACAAATTGCCTTGAGCGATTCTACGGTCATTGTTGATGTACGAACTCCGGAGGAATTTGCAACCGGACATATTGAAAAGTCAATCAATATTCCCCTTGATGTAATTGCTGTGCAAAATGAACAATTGCGAGATTATCAAAGCATTATCACTGTCTGTAGAAGTGGTGTGCGCAGCGGAAAAGCAAAAGCAATTTTAGAAGGTTTAGGATTTAAAAATGTTTTCAACGGCGGCGGCTGGCAATCTCTTGATGATAAAATGAAAAAGGAGAGCAAATAAATGCTCTCCCTTGTTTTACCATTCCAATAAAACCTTACCACACTGCCCGCTTTCCATAATTTCAAATCCTTTTTGAAAATCATCTATTGGAAAACGATGAGTGAGAATAGGTTTGAGATTTATACCCCTAATAAGCATTTGCTCCATTTGGTACCAGGTCTCCCACATTTGGCGTCCGTAAATTCCTTTGAGTGTGAGCGCTTTAAAAATCACTTTGTCCCAATTAATGCCTGTTCCTTCCGGCAAAAGTCCCAAAAGTGCAATTTTTGAGCCGTTGTACATATTTTCAAGCATTTCGTTGAATGCCTGCGGTGAACCGCTCATTTCCAGTCCAATATCAAAGCCGCGCATATTGAGTTTTTTCATCGCATCGGCAACTGTTTCTCCTCGTGTAGGATTGATTGTGAGGTCTGCGCCCATTTCTTTTGCAATTTTGAGTCGATAATCGTTCAAATCGCTGACAACAATATAGCGCGCCCCTGCAAAACGACAAATTGCTGTTGCCATTGAGCCAATCAGCCCTGCGCCTGTAATAAGCACATCCTCGCCCAAAAGTGGAAACGAAAGCGCAGTATGCGCAGCATTTCCGAAAGGGTCCATTATTGCCGCCATATCATCAGTGATTCGCTCATCGAGGCGAACAACGTTTTGCTGCGGCAACGAAAGGTATTCAGCCATTGCTCCATTGCGATTTACGCCCACGCCGATAGAATTTTCGCAAACATGGAGTTTCCCGCGCCGGCAATTACGGCAATGTCCGCAAGCGATATGTCCTTCGCCTGTTACGCACTCGCCGATTTTGAAATTTACAACACCGGAACCCATATCAACAATCTCGCCGACATATTCGTGTCCGATAGTCATAGGCACTTTTATTGTGCGTTGCGCCCATTCGTTCCATTGGTAAATATGCAAATCGGTTCCGCAAATTGCATTTTTTTTAATTTTTATCAAAACATCATTTACCCCAATTTCCGGAGTTGGAACATCTTCGAGCCAGATGCCTTTTTGTGCAATTTTTTTTACTAATGCTTTCATGTTATTTATAAATCTAATTTTTTTTATATTTTAAAATCAATCGTAGATTGTTTTTTGGTTTTGTTAATTTGGCGTATATTTTACAAAAAAATATCTTTGAAAATCAACACTTTATCTTCTCAAATTATATATAAAAATATACTAAATTAACAATATCAAATTTCCTGCAAAATTATTGAATTTTTTTTATATTATTTTTTTATAATTTAAAATAAATCGTAGATTTCAGCCTATTCGGAGGAAGAACCGCCCCTTGCCTATCTCCACAGGAGAAGGGAATAAAGCGAAGGCGGAAATTAATATTCTTTTTGTCCATATATTTATTCTATTGTTTTGTTTTTTAGTTCATTTTCTTGCGGAAAGTTTAGTTTTGCTTTTTCCCCGTATAGTTCAATCGCTTTTTTATCGTATGCTTTTGCGGCATCTTCTTCGGCATAAAAAACGCCTAAATTGTATCGATTGCCATGACGCGATATTGTCGCTACCCATGCTCTGCCAGATGTACTATTTTTATTGTACCAAACGCCAACATATTGAGATGTTTTGCTTTCTATATTTCCAGGTCTGCCTTGCATAGTATTTGACCTGATTTCAGATAAATCGTCAGCGTCCAATGCAATTAAATCTAATCTTTCCGTCAGTTCTTCCAATGTTGAATCGGGAAAATTTCTCTTTATATTTTCACCATATAGTTCAATTGCCTTTTTGTCGTATGCACGTGCTGCATCTTCCTCAAAATAAAAATAGCCTAAACGATATTTTTTCCCCTTATAACTGATGTGAGCAAACCATTTTCTAGCATGAGAAGCAACAGTTTTATCTAAACAAACGCCCAAGTATTTGGAACTTTTCAGTTTTTTATCCGTCCTTCCGTCAGAAAAAGTACCATGTTTGTCTTCCGGATACAAGGATTTGATTTTAGCCAACTTTTCGACCAGTCCTTCCAATGTTAAATCAGGAAAATTTCTTCTTGCCTCTGCCCCATACAGTTCAATGACTTTTATATCATAGGCGTATGCTGCGGCTTCTTCAGTATAAAAAGTGCCTAAGGAGTAATGTTTTCGATGATAACCTATATTTGCTCCCCAATTCTTTTTTCCATTCCGCTTAATATAAAAAATGCCAATATACTGGGAGGTTTTTGTTACATTGGGCAACTTTCTCCCTTGCGTTTTTTTTGATTTATTTATTTGAGAAAGGAGTTTGTTGTCCAATTTGATTTTATTCAACCGTTCGGTAAGTTCTTCCATCGTTAAATCAGGAAAATTTCGTTTTGCGTCTGCACCATAAATTTCCAATGCGGCTTGGTCATAAGCCATTGCAGCGTGTTCATCTTGGGAAAAACGCCCCAAACACTTAAGTTTCTTCATGTATGTTATGGTAGAAACCCATGGACGCAGTGTATTCGGCACATAATGCAGACCGTAATAGTTGGATTTTTTAGAATGTCTGGTTACGCGCTGCATCGACTTTGATAGATTAGGATTAAACCCTTTACCTTTTCTATATTTTGAATTTATAGCGCCGGTACATTCTCCCCGAGTCTTAAATACCAATATGTTCTCTTTTCTCAAATCTAAAGGGTTGTCATTTTTATGCATTGTCCACTTTAAATCAAGACCCAATATCAAACTTTTGTATGTAATAAAACTTTTGCCCGGGTTATCTGTGAACTTATGATACGTAACTACTTTGCGCCTTCCTTTACAAGTAATTAATGTCCACCTGTATTGTGCTGCTTTTTCGTAATCCTCATCATCAACTAAAAATTTATCTCCGCGAATTGTTTTTAATTCCTTCATTTTTTTACAATTTTTTTTGTAGGTTTCACTTACGGTTATGCATAATTTCGTTATTTTTAATTCTTTGTTTTTAACGCCTTTTTTTCGTCGCTTTTTAATTTACGTTCTACTTTTTTGATGTCATCGGCGGGCGGTAATTGTTCCGGAACAATGCCTCGTTCCAACAACATTTTTCTCACCGCCGAATTGTTATCAACATGTTCAGTTTCTATAGGCTTTACTCCCTGCAAATCTTTTGCCTGTACATTGACCGATGTCATTTCTGCCGCCAAATCTTTAGCCTTGATATTTATAGTGGGTAAAAAATCAGCAACTGGACGATTATCAGGAACACCCAATTTTCGCTTCAACATTGACGTACTCAGCATAAACAGGGCTTGGTCGCCTTTGGAACGAATAATGGCGAAATCTTTATCGTTTACGTGTCTTTCGTACAAAATTCCTGACAAATGTTTCTCTGTCTCTGCTAATTTGGCACGGGCTTTTACACGTTCATAATCCAAAATACGTTGCTCAATAATTTCTGCTCGTCTGGTTTGCACAGCAAAATAGTTCTGAGCAAAAGCGATTTGTTCTTTTCTGCTGTCGCCGTTTTGTGCAATCAAATAGCAGGCATAGCGTGTAAGAAGGATGTCATTTATCTCTTTTTCAGCACCAGAACCTATCTCGACCATTTTCCTGACGTCAGGAAAATGGTAAGCAACTTTCTCCCCTGCATTATGGCAGGATTCTTTGGCTTTTTCAATTACTTTGGAGAAATTTTCCCATTTGGAATACCCCAATAAATTTTGTAATTCTCTTGCACTCCAGCACTCTATGCCTTCAAATTCGGCTGATGCTTGCTCGAATTGTGCAAATAACGTCTTGATTTCTTCCGATTTCATATTACTTAGAGTTTAAATATTAACCTGAGTTTTGGATAAGAATTATAAAAAAGGGGTTGCATAATTGAAATAATTTTACTACCTTTGTAGTTGAAAATCAAATAATTAAACAATATTTTCAGCTATGCTAACCCTTGACAAAATTACTGAAATTTTTTGTATTGCTGACGATTTCTATAAATATTTTGATGCCGAAACAGCAAAAATGCCAAAATTACCAACAACAGACGGAAAATACCACCGTAATCGACCTTACGAAATGTCTCAAAGCGAAATCATTACAATTCTGTTACTCTTTCATTTTATTTGCAACGACAAAGGCGAATTGCTATCTTTCTGTCTAACAAAGGGTAACATTGACGACAGAGACCCGAACACATTAATGT
>Ga0123357_10000728_pt1 | contig 33114 bp, 27 predicted proteins | sample TergutEmb28metaG_FD_89873 | JGI IMG/M metagenome (GOLD analysis project Ga0123357, IMG submission 89873) | Embiratermes neotenicus P4 segment gut microbial communities from Petit-Saut dam, French Guiana - Emb289 P4 | ecosystem: Host-associated > Arthropoda: Insects > Digestive system > Gut ... | reverse complement strand
GGCTGTCTCAAAAGAACGCGGATGACACGGATAACGCGGATTTTCACAGATAATAGAATCAATAAAAATTGTATATATTTAATTATCAACAATATAAAAATCAGCGCTTATCCGCGTTTTCTGCGTCATCCGCGTTCAAAAATCCTTTTGAGACAGCCTCATTCACGAAAAATTGATGATATTCAATCTCCATGGTATTATTATTTAATTTTTACTATGATTAGTACCGCATTATCATCCTTGTTTAATGTTGTTAACAACGATTGTATTTTTTGTACGGATGAAGAGGAACCTTTAGGTGTGAATTTCTCTTGTTTCGAAAATTTCTCTATAAGTTCAGAGGCATTTTTAAAACAATACAACTCATTATTTTTTTGTTTATCCGGCCAAAATTCAACTCCTCCTGCATAGTCATCCGGAATTCCGTCTGCGGATTCAAAATAGAATAGCTTATTTGATCTTTTATCAAAATAACAGGGTATCCTTTTATTCATATATTCATATTTTGACAAAAGAAAGTTCGGTGTCTCTGAAAAAGTCATTCCACCTATACATTTTCCATTGATTAGATATTCAAAGAAATGATCTACATCTCCTTTCATTTCTGCAGTCATACCATATCGCCCAAAATTAATAATGTATTTGGGTATAAATTCATTATTTTCATTGATATAATATATGGTATCATTCAGTACACTTTCCTTCACATAAGGATACTCTTGATATATGTAGCAAGATATTGGTGGCAAAACAAGAAAATATCTCCCTTTCATTTCAACCGGAACTGCTTTTACCCCTTGTTTTACTAATTCCATTGATGAATCCAAAATTTTATATACAAAATCATTTTCTTTTGGCGGCTTATAAATACCTGTCAAAAATTGATTCTTCCAGTATGAAATTATTAAATCAATATTACCAAATAAATAAGAATTTAAAAGTTTCCCGGAAAGGTCGTATTTTAGTAATTTTTTATGATCATCGAAAACATACAAGCAATTCTTCAATTCATCAAGTAAAACGTTATCAATAGATGAAAAAACGGAGCCATCTTGCCCTTGACTTCCTATTTGGCTAACAAACCGGCCGTTTCTATGAAAAAGAAATACTTTATTCGTTTGTTGGTTAGCAACGACAATATAATTTTCAGACACATCATAAGAAGTTATTTTTCCTACCATACAATTGTCATTCGTTTCGAGCGGGATATATTCAACCTCCTTCGCTAAATCACTTAACATTAAAGCGCCCTTGGGCTGTGATTGCGGGTCAACATCAATTTTAATTACTTGAGAATTAATTTTTAATGTTAACAAAATTAATAGAATAAAGCTAAAGAATCGTATCATTTTTCAAAAATTTATTTATTATAAAACAGTGCTTCACACGCATCATACACGCGCAACTTGACACAGTTCTATTTGTTGTGAATTACTTCGATGCAAATGTATAGAGAAATCTAATTACTGACAATAACTTTTCTTGTTTTTTTGTTAGATTTAAATGTATTTAACTGTTACTATGCATTTTTTTTGCGTTTTAACATATCTTCTTTATCCTAATGAATATTCTTGCTGCCGACAACGATCGAACGGCATGGAAAGAAGCGTTTCCCGTATCGTTAGGTATGCAATCTGTGACGAGCAGAGTTTTCGGTATTAACGGCAGATTCCTCATTCCGACCGAAGTGAGGAATCTGCTTTTAATACTGAAAAAGGCATGCTTTGTCTCTACTCCATCCCTTATCTCTACATTCGAGCACTTTGCGGTAATATATAGTAAATAGCGCAAAGAATTTTCTAAGTTAACGCTTGGAAAACTCAGATTTTTCATGTAATTTTGTTGCAAAAAATAGTATTATGGTCCAATATGCATTAAGAGAAAACACGTTAAAAGGAGATCCCAATGGTTATATAGCTGAGGTGAACGCCTTAGGCGTAGCCACACTCGATGATATTATCGGACAAATGATTACCGAAGGAAGCGGTTTAACCCGTCCGCAAGCTATGGCGTATTTCGAAAAATTGACACAATCGGTGGAATATTTTATCAATCTCGGATTTACAGTATCTACGCCTTTATTTCGATTAATGACCAGTATTTCAGGGACTTTTACGAATAAAGACGACAGTTTCGATCCGGCTCGTCATCAGATCAATGTTCGAACCATTTCCGGCGTACGCTTGAGTAAATTGGAAAAAGAATTATCGACAGTTAAAACCCGGCTCAACCGTTCATACCCTGCACCGGAACTGCTTACGGACATCTCTACCGGAATGGATAACTCCAGAATTACCGGCGGAGGCATCGCTATCCTGCGAGGCAGTCTCCTGAAGTTTGATCCCTGTGATACAAAACAGGGTATCTTCTTTACAGCAGCCGATAATCCGGCGGAAGAAATCAGGGTGGAGAATTATGCCCTGATCCGGACGAAAGAAGTCAATTTTCAGATTCCAGCGCTTGACCCTAAAGCTTATCTGCTTTCCGTCAAATCTTCTTACTACGCCATGTCGAGTGTAAGAAAAGGCGAAATGGAATATCTGCTGACGCTTGAATCCTGACCGGTTTAAACTGAAAGATAAAGGACAGAGACTTTTGAGACAGTCGCCTATTTTTTTATACTCATCATCTTCTTTTTTAAATACAGTCGTCTTTTTTTTAAAATGCTTTAGCCTTTTTACATTATCTCTGTGTAGCTCTGTGTAATTATTTGTTTTGCTATTATTTACACAGAGCTACACAGAGAAGGCACAGAGAAAATATACAACAATATAAATTGTAGCAGGTTTGGAGTTCTGAAATAATAAACCTGATTTTATCGAAGAAATAAAGCCGCCACCACGAAGTGCAGTATCTCAAATCCGCCCCTCACCGGATTTCTCTTCCGGCGGATTCTTCCGCCGGTTTCTCGTGCCTGAAGAAATAACGGTCAGGTAATGAATCACTTGTTTACCTAATTCTCTTACCGTTAATTCCATGTTGGGGGCAAATGAAATAACGATATCGTGAACGGAAAGAGCATGTTTGTAAAATCCTATTTTCAACGGAGAATTTATCGATACCAATATATAAAGCAATACCAAGTTTTCACGAAGAGTTAAATCGACGGCTAAATCAAACTTTTCATTGATCATACTGCGAATAATCTGACTTAATGTCTCGTTTTTCATGTTTTTCAGGTCCTTTTCGGTGACAATCGTGAGCGGTATTGCGGAATAATTCCGGATGTCATTCTTATGTTTATAGGCACACGCTTTTACTTTTTTCCCCATCTTTTCCATTTGCCGGATAAAATGGATTGCATCGTCATAATTGTCCATATCGAACAATACCAAAACCGATCGTATTTCTTTCAGATTTTGATAGGCTTTTTTCCTTTCGGAACTTTTAATTATTTGTTTGATTTTTCTCCTCAGCAAAAATTTGTACATGTTTTATTCTATCATTTTAAGTAATTCAACTTCCGAAATAATCTTTATCCCTAATTTTACGGCTTTTTCCAATTTAGCCGGCCCCATATTTTCTCCGGCCACAATGTAGCCGGTTTTTGCAGAAACCGAGCCGGTATTTTTTCCGCCGTTTTTTTCAATCAGTTCTTTGTATTCGTCCCGCGAATGGAGAGAAAAGGTTCCGCTTATAACAAACGTCTGTCCGTTAAGCTTATCTGTTTTTTCCGCTAACTCGTCTTCTTTCAAAGTAAATTGCACTCCGTAATTTTTTAGACGTTCAACCAGCAGGCGATTCGATTCGATGGAGAAATAATCGATCACGCTACGGGCAATAACTTCGCCAATCTCCCCTACCGTGATTAACTGTTCATAAGTAGCATTCATTAAATGGTCGATGGAATGGAACGCCTGCACCAATCGTTTGGCAACCGTTTCGCCCACATAGCGAATTCCCAAGGCATAAAGCGCTCTGTCGTATGGAACCGAAAGGGAGTCCCGAACACTTTCTATAAAGTTACCGGCCGATTTTTCCGCCCAACGGTCTAACTTCAAAACAGCTTCGGCTTTCAATTCGTACAAATCGGCTGCATTTTTGATTAGGCCTGCATGATAAAATTGATTTACCGTTTCCGAACCAATATTTATGTACATTGCTTTCCTGCCGACGAAATGCTCAATCATCCCTTTGATTTGCGGTGGACAGCCGAAATGATTCGGACAAAAGTGGGCGGCTTCCCCTTCTTCCCGTACCAAAGGCGTTCCACATTCGGGACAATTTTTGATAAAACGGACTTTTTCACCCGTCATAAATCGTGCTTCTTTATTGACCCCGGTGATTTTGGGGATTATCTCCCCACCCTTTTCCACATAGCAGAAATCACCGATGTGTATGTCGAAGTTTTCCATAATGTCGGCGTTATGCAAAGAAGCACGTTTGACCATCGTCCCCGACAGCAACACCGGCTCAAGGTTGGCGACCGGAGTGATGACTCCGGTTCTTCCCACTTGAAAATCGACGGAATTTAACCGCGTTTCCGCCGTCTCGGCCTGAAATTTGTAGGCAATCGCCCAGCGTGGCGACTTCGACGTCCATCCTAAATTCAATTGCTGGCGGGCAGAATTGACTTTCAGTACGATACCGTCAGTGGCCACCGGTAAGTTTCGCCGTTCCTTATCCCAGTAAGCAATAAATTCGAAAACTTCTTCCGGAGTTTGGCATTTCCGGATAGCATCCGATATTTTGAATCCCCAGGAGCCGGCTTTTTTCAAGTTTTCGTAGTGTCCGTCGAATGGAAGATTTTCACCTAACAGATAATATAAATAGGAGTCTAATCGCCTGGAAGCGACAATGGCCGGATTTTGCAACTTCAACGTTCCGGAGGCGGCATTTCGGGGATTGGCAAACAGCGACTCCTCCGATTCGGCGCGTTCGCGATTCAAATCTTCAAATACAAGCCAGGGCATCAATACTTCGCCCCGTATTTCGAAGGATGCGGGATAATCCGTTCCATGCAATTTCAGCGGAATGCTTTTAATTGTCCTCACATTAGCAGTCACATCATCGCCACGCACGCCATCGCCGCGAGTGACGGCGCGAATTAAAATTCCCTTTTCGTAAGTCAACGAAATAGAAGTACCATCGTATTTTAATTCACAGACAATTTCAAACGGTTCATTCAAGGATTTCAATGTCCGGTTGTAAAAATCCCTCACCTCCCCTTCCGAATAAGTGTTGGAAAGGGAAAGCATCGGATATACATGCTCGACCTGAACAAAATTTTTGTTAATGTCGCTACCTACACGTTGTGTTGGCGAATTGGGATCGGAATATTCCGGATGTCTGGCTTCCAACTGCGCCAGTTCTTCCAACAACCGGTCGAACTCGAAATCGCTGATTTCCGGTTTTGACAGGACATAATAATTATAATTATGCCTTTCTATTTTCTCCCGCAATGCGTCAATCCTGTCTTTTATTGTTTCCATTGAAAACTTTCTATCATCACTTGAATATCCTTATGAATATAGGTCAATACCGGAGCAATGGAGTCGCGGTCTGAAACCGTATCGAAATACAAGACACCTCTGAAAAAAGAGTGGGTACTGTCGCTGATTACAAATTGAAGCGGACTTACCCGGTTACCCTGTATTTGGTAAATCAACCCGTACACTTTCTGTTCGGGATGACTGTAAGCAACCTCCGTCACTTCTTTTGCCTTTTGTCCCAAAACGGAAACCATCTGCCGGCTTTCGTCCGACAGTAGTGGAAAATCCGAGGACTTGATCTTTAAGTAAGAACAAAATATATGCGCTTGAAGACGAGGATAATTCAGAACAAACTCCACACCCGGTTTCTCTTTCTTCTCCGTCGATTCATTCTTCCAATCATTAACGGTAACCTGATCGGAAATGCTGCACTTAAAAAACGGGTAACGAACTAAATCGCGATAATCCGGCTCAGGCAGTTCAATATAAAAGTATCCCCGGGGCTTGGGTGAATAATCCGTAGAACAGGACGCTGATAAAACGAACAGGATAAAGAACAGGAATCTACTTTTCATGTTTCGTAAATTTGACTTTTAAGATACGTTTTTTATCCATTTCCAAAATCTGAAAAGTATAGGGTTTGTAATCGATTATTTCTTTATTTCCGGGGAAATCGCCTTTGATTTCAAGAATCAGCCCGGCCAATGTATCCACTTCATCGGTTAACTTTCCGAATGTTTTGGAATCCAAACCGGTCGCACGGAAAAAATCCGTTAGCAATATTTTGGCATCAAACACGAAGGAACCGTCGGCCAGGCGAATGACTTTCGAATCTTCGTCGTCGTATTCATCGCTGATTTCTCCTACAATTTCCTCCAGTATATCTTCCATAGTTACAATTCCGGAAGTTCCACCAAATTCGTCGACCACTACGGCTAAATGGGTTTTGGTAGTGCGAAATTCTTCCAATAAATCGTCGATCTTTTTATTTTCGGGAACAAAGAATGCCGGACGAATCAAGCTTTGCCAGCGAAATTCGGCATGTTTGTCTAAATAAGGCAATAAATCTTTGATATACAAAATACCTTTGATCGTATCCTGATTGTTTGAATAAACCGGTATGCGGGAATAACCTACTTCAATCACGCAGCGGATGACTTCCTTGAAATTGGTCTTTATGTCCAAATCGGCAACATCCATACGCGAAGTCATGATTTCGACAGCCGTTTTATTGTATAAACCGATAATTCCTTCCAGCATTTCTTTTTCTTCAGTCAGCTCTCCGGAAGTCAGCTCAAGCGCTTTCGATAAATCATCGACAGAAACGTCGCTCGTTTTTTTCTTAGAAAGATAATTCACAAAACGGGTAGAACTCAGCAAAAGCGAAGAAAACGGACGGGTAATTTTCATTAACCGGTTGAGAAAAACAGCCATTTTGCGAGTCAAAGACAAGGCTCGGCTTTGAGCATAAATCTTTGGAAGAATATCGCCGAAAAACAAGATTAAAAATGTCAGGAGAATGATTTCGAAAATAAATCCGATAAGAGGCGCATTCGAAAAATCAATCAGTTGATTGAATGTGTAACTGGATAAAACGACTACGCCCACATTCATAAAATTGTTCCAGATCAGTATGGTAGCCAGCAAACGATCGGAACACTGCGAAAGGAATTGGATGGTCTGATCAATGACCGTTTCACTCTCTTCTATTTCATTCTTATCGCCGGGTGAGAGGGAAAAAAAAGCAATTTCGGAAGCGGAAATAATAGCGGAAAGACATAAGAATAATGCAGAAACCAGAAGCGTGAGTATCGAGCTAATCGAAACGCCTGAAAAATGAATGCCTGAAAATAAACCTAAAAACGAATCTGAGTCCAAAATGAAACAATTTTAAATGAAATCAAGAAGATGTATCAATAGAACGCAGAGTTCTCTGCATCCTCTGCGTTCTCAAAATACTCTTGACAGGCTCATCCATTCGTTAGAACGGCAAGTCGTCACCTTCGTTCTCGTCCAAAGGCGGATTAGAAAGAACAGGTTCAACCGGTTGTCTTACCTGTTCCTGCGTGTTTTTTTCCAAAGGAGGTTGAGGGAAAGGTGCAGTAAAAGGAGCTGCACTTGAGCTTTCCGGTTTCCTGTCCAACAATTCCATCGAATCGCCCCACACCTCGGTAATGTATCGTTTATTACCGGCCATATCATCATACGAACGCGTCCGAATTTTGCCTTCAATGAAAAGTTTGGAACCTTTCTTCACATACTTTTCGGCAATTTCGGCTAAGCCCCTCCATAGAACAATATTATGCCATTCCGTACGATCGGGAACTTGCGTTCCGTTCGCAGCAGTATAGCCCCTTTCGGTTGTGGCTAATGTAAAATTGGCAACAGCTCCCCCATTGTCAAAATAACGTACTTCGGGGTCTTTCCCCACGTTTCCCAATAAAATAACTTTGTTGACTGACATAAAATAAATTTTTAAAATGATTAATTAAAGTTCTGATCACGCCACAAATTTAGCGACAAAAAAATAAATAACAAAACAAATAATGGATTTTTTTTTAATAATTCATAATTTATTATTCATAATTCTCCATATAAATCTGCATCAGGCGGTGAATCGGATACTCATCCATTGCATTCGAGGTAATGGATATAAATTTCGCAAACGATTCCGGCACTTTTTCCATCACGACTTCGTAAAAAGAGGCATACAAAATACGGTGGCTCAATACATGCTTCCGGTTTTTCAATACTAATCGAAAAGAAATCGGTTCCGTCGAAGGAAAAAAGGATTTGAACTCTTCCGTATGAATTAAATCCTCCCATTCCAAGGGTGTTTCGGATTCAATCAGTGGAAATTCGTATAAATTCTGCCAGATACCTTTTTCTTTTCTCTTCCTTATATATATATAGGCGCCGGAACGAACATGAAAATAGTACAGATACATGGTTTTGGTTTTGGTTTTATGGCGCTTTACGGGAAAATCATTGACTCTGCCGGATGAATAAGCCATACATTGAGCTTCCAACGGACAGGCGGAGCAATCGGGCAAGGCAGGAATGCATTGTAAAGCCCCAAATTCCATGATCGCCTGGTTAAACAAACCGGCTCGGGACGCATCCATCAACCGGCCGGCTAATTCGGTAATCTGTTTTTTCCCTTTAGCCGTATCTATCGGATCTTCCATGGCGAATAAACGGGACAAAAATCGAAACACATTCCCGTCGACCACAGGGTAAGGTGCATCAAAAGCAAACGATGCAATGGCTGCCGCCGTATATTCCCCTATTCCCTTGAGCGAAAGAATCGTTTCGTATGTATCCGGGAATTTTCCTCCGAATGATGTTTCGATCGTGCGGGCCGTGGCATGCAGGTTTCTTGCCCGCGAATAATAACCTAACCCTTGCCAACACCGCAACACTTCCTGTTCGTCGGCGACGGCTAAAGAATGGACATCGGGAAAGCGCTCGATAAAGCGATTGTAATAATCCCAACCTTGAATTACACGCGTCTGTTGTAAAATGATTTCCGATATCCAAATCCGGTAAGGATCGTGAATGCCGCGCCAGGGTAAAATTCGCTGATGAATTTTATACCACGCGATAAGTTGGCCGGCAATTGGGCTTAAATTTTTCATTTCGAGTGCAAAAATACGCAGATATTTTGAGCTAAAACAAAAAAAATAAAAAAAAAGTTGAATAAACTTTTTTAATTAAGAATATTAGCTTATATTTGCAGTTCGAAATTTAACTAACATTATAATTTAATTTATTTATTGTCATGACAAAAGCAGATATTGTAAGCGCAATTGCGAAAAGCACAGGAGTAAGTAGAACACATGTCCTTGCAGTTGTTGAAGGATTTATGGATGAGGTAATGAACGCTATGAATAGCGGTAAAAATGTTTATCTAAGGGGATTCGGTTCTTTTGTTGTTAAGAAGAGAGCAGCGAAGGCAGCTCGTCATATTAAAAACGAGACCACTATTATCATTCCGGAACGTTTTGTTCCTACTTTTAAGCCTTCTCAATATTTCAGTGAAAATTTGAGAAACAGCTTGGAAGGGAAAAAATAATGCTTGAATTTATTAATCATTATAAATAATTATCAATGCCAAGCGGAAAAAAAAGAAAAAGACATAAAATGTCTACGCACAAACGCAAGAAAAGACTTAGAAAGAACAGACATAAAAAGAAAAGGTAGAAGATAAGTTCTTTTTGAATGAATTAAAGTTGAAGGTTAAAGGCGCTAACTACTGTGCATTTAACCTTTAGCGTTTAATTACAATTTTTTTAATAAAAACAGAATACGATTGTGAACAGTGAATTAGTTATTGACGTTCGACCCAATGAAATATCGATAGCCGTTCTCGAAGACAAGAAATTAGTAGAATTTCAAAGAGAGGCGCGCAATATCTCCTTTTCGGTGGGCGATATCTATCTCGGCAGGATTAAGAAATTGATGCCGGGTCTAAACGCTGCTTTCGTGGATGTTGGATACAAAAAAGATGCATTTCTTCATTTTCAGGATTTGGGTTTTAATTTTAACCGGATAGACAAGTTCCTGAAAGCTACATTAGCCGACAAAAAAAAAGTTCCCTCTATCAACAAATTTGCTCACCTTGCGGAAACAAGTAGAGAAGGTTCTATCGTCGATATTTTCAAACCGGGCGATGATGTTTTGGTGCAAATAGCCAAAGAACCTATTTCAACCAAAGGACCGCGGTTAACAGCGGAAATTTCCTTCGCCGGCCGCTTCTTGGTTGTGATTCCTTTTGGAGATAAAGTTTCCGTTTCTCAAAAAATCCAGTCCGGAGAAGAACGAACGCGGTTAAAACAACTCATTCAGAGTATTAAACCGAAAAATTATTCCGTTATCGTTCGTACTTCCTCCGAAGGAAAAAGAGTGGCAGAATTGGATTCGGAGTTAAAAGCGTTAGTCAAACGATGGGACGACAACATGACCAAATTACTCAAAGTCAAGGTTCCTTCTTTAATTTACGAAGAAACAGGAAGAACGGTTGCTCTTTTGAGAGATATTTTTAACCCGTCGTTTCAAAACATTCACATCAACGACTCCGATGTGTTCAACGAAGTACATGATTATGTCAGTCAAATAGCACCCGAATGTGCTAAAATCGTTGAACTTTATCAAGGCGAACTCCCTATCTTCGATAATTTTGCAATAACCAAGCAAATTAAATCCGGCTTCGGTAAAATCGTAACATTCAAAAGCGGTGCTTACCTGATTATCGAACATACCGAAGCGATGCACGTTATTGATGTAAACAGCGGCAATCGTTCCAAATCGAGCACCGGCCAGGAAAATACGGCCATTGATGTGAACATGGCTGCTGCCGAAGAGATTGCCCGTCAATTACGGCTCCGGGATATGGGTGGTATTATCGTGGTTGATTTCATTGATATGCGTGAATCGGAAAACCGCCAGAAGTTGTACGAATGTATGTGCACATTAATGGCTAATGATAGAGCTAAACATAACATTCTTCCAATCAGCAAATTCGGATTACTTCAAATTACCCGTCAACGAGTACGTCCATTCCTGGATTTTATTACGGCTGAAGTTTGCCCGACTTGCTTCGGAAAAGGAGAAATTAAACCTTCCATCTTGTTTACCGACGATTTGGAAAAGAAGATCAAAGATGTTGTAGAAACATTAAAAGTGAAGAAATTCAAAATACACTTGCATCCTTATATCGCAGCGTTTATTAAACAGGGATTTTTTTCCCTGAAATGGAAATGGAAAAGAAAATATTCCATGGGAATTCAAATTATCCCCGATCAGAGTTTGGGATTTCTCGAATACAAATTCTTGGATAAGGATAAAGAAGAATTAGACCTGAAAGACCCCGATCTTTCAGCATAAAAAAGAAAAGCGATTCAAAAAGGCAACCGTTATTTGTTAAAAGCCAGTTGAATCGCTTTTTTTTATTAAAAAAAGATAACGAATGTAATTTATATTACATTCCGTTCGCATTAAAATCTCGAAATTTGCATCGTACCTATATTTAATAAAGCTATCTATGGAGATAAGAAAAAATTTTGCTACCATTTTATCTTCCCGTAAGCGGAAGATCGTTGCTATTATCATCGGAGGAATTATTTGCGGATTGGGAGGCTATTCGGCTTATGCCTCCCGATTCGGCAGTTATTTGTCCGACGATCCGGCAGCCTGTGTGAATTGTCACATCATGGCTCCTTATTATGCTACGTGGAATCACAGTTCGCACAGCCGAAACACTACGTGCAACGACTGTCATGTGCCACACAACAATGCTGCCCAAAAGTGGTTTTTCAAAGGAATGGACGGTGTTCGACATGCCGTCATATTTACAATGAATGGAGAACCTCAAGTTATTCAGGCAGCCAACAACAGCGCTGCGGTAATCATGGACAACTGTGTACGTTGTCACGAACAATTGAATACCGAATTTGTTAAGACCGGTAGAATCAGCTATTCAATGGCCAAAGCGGGCGCCGGAAAAGCCTGCTGGGATTGCCACAGGGAAATACCGCATGGAAAAAATAGCCTGTCTTCTACTCCCAATGCTTTAGTGCCTTATCCTAAAACCATCGTTCCCGATTGGATAAAAAAATTAACAAACTCGAAAGAGAAATAAAGAAATATTAACGATTAGAATAAGAATAGATTATTATGGAAAAAAAAATGAAATCCTGGCAAGGTTGGCTATTGTTCATCGGAACGATGGTCGTAGTTTTTATTTTAGGTCTGATAGCGGCTTCGATCACTGAACGGCGGGCAGAAGTAGCAAGTGTTTTTAACAACAAAAAAGTAGAAATCAAAGGCATTGAATCCAGAAATGAAGTCTTTGCTGAAAATTACCCCCGTGAATACCAAACATGGGCGCAAACGGCCGATACGACTTTTCAATCGTTATTCAACGGAAGTCAAAAAGAAGATGTGTTGGCTGCACGTCCCAATATGGTGATTTTGTGGGCAGGGTATGCTTTTGCAAAAGATTACAATACCCCGCGCGGACACATGCATGCCATCGAAGATGTGTATCATACGTTGCGAACGGGCGCTCCCATGACAGTGGACGAAGGGCCTCAACCGGCCACGTGCTGGACGTGTAAAAGTCCGGATGTTCCACGCCTGATGCAAGAACAGGGCATCGAAAATTTTTACAAAAACAAATGGGCTGCCGATGGCGCTGAAATCGTTAATCCCATTGGCTGTGCCGATTGTCATGAACCGGCAACGATGAATCTCCATATCAGCCGTCCGGCTTTGATTGAAGCGTATCAACGGCGAGGAATGGATATTACGAAAGCAACCCAGCAGGAAATGCGTTCGTTGGTTTGCGCCCAATGCCATGTAGAATACTACATGAAAGGAGAAGGGAAATACCTGGCTTTCCCCTGGGATAATGGATTATCGGTGGAAGATATGGAAAAATATTACGACGGTATTAATTTCTCCGACTTTACCCAGAAGTTAAGCAGGGCTCCAATTATTAAAGCGCAACACCCCGATTTCGAAATTGCATCCATGGGTATTCATGCACAACGCGGCGTTTCCTGCGCCGATTGCCACATGCCTTACAAGAGCGAAGGTGGTATAAAATATAGCGATCACCACGTTATGAGTCCGTTAGCGAATATCGACCGTACCTGCCAGGTATGCCACCGAGAAAGCGAAGAAACCTTACGCAACAATGTGTATGACCGTCAGAAAAAAGCGGTGGAACTGCGCGACCGATTGGAAACCGAATTGGCTAAAGCCAACATTGAAGCGAAATTTGCATGGGATAAAGGGGCAACCGATGCCCAAATGAAAGATGTATTGCAACTGATTCGCCAATCGATGTGGCGATGGGATTTTGCTGTTGCTTCTCATGGCGGGTCGTTCCACGCTCCACAAGAAATAGAACGAATTTTAGCGCACGGCTTGGATAAAGCGTTGCAGGCACGGTTAGCTATTTCTAAAGTCCTTGTCCAATTAGGCTATACCGGCGAGGTACCCATGCCTGATATTTCTACGAAAGAAAAAGCGCAGAAATACATTGGATTGGACATTCCGACCGAACAGGCTGCAAAAGATAAGTTTTTGAATACGATTGTACCTGAATGGTTGAAGAAAGCGAAGGAAAATAAACGGTTAATATAAAAAACTTGACTATGTGGAAACAGCCCCGGGGGTATAAAGAAGGATGGACGATTTGCGGCGGATTGTTTTTTACAGGAATGGTATTGCAATGGTATTCAGGAAAAATACAGCCTGAGTTATTCCACTTTCCAATCAATCTTATTTCCGGGAGCTTGTTTCTGCTGCTTATTCTGTTTTTCCATTTCATTTCAAAAAAATACAAAGGCATTCAATGGTTAACGGAATATCCCGCAGCGATTACGGCTTTGTCGTCGTTACTCTTTTTGGTTATCCTGATGGGGCTAACGCGGCAATTACCCTCTACATACGATCTTTCTCAGGAAAAAGGATTTGCCCGTTCAGGTTTTATGCAGATGACTGTGTCGTGGCCGTTTATACTCCTGATGTTTTATTTGCTTTGGATTTTAGGCTTAGTCATTTTGAAACGTCTGAGCCGGTTTCAATGGAAAGATACCGGTTTTATTTTCAATCACGCAGGGTTATTCATCGCTCTTTTTGCAGCCATCTGGGGAAGTTGCGATCTTCAACGTGTGCAAATGAATGCGCCGATGAATACTCCCGAATGGCGAGCGACGGATGAAAAAAACGAACGGATTGAACTTCCGGTGGCAATCGAACTGAAGTCGTTCACCATCGACGAATATCCACCTAAATTGATGTTATTGGATAATAAGACGGGGGAAGCCTATCTCAAAAAACAACCGCAAAGCATAACCGTAGATACGGTTCCGTTAACGGTTCGGATGTTGAATTGGGAAATAAATATCACAAGGTATCTTCCTTCGGCAGCGGCTGTATATAATCAGGACACAATCAATTTCGTTGCCTATCGCGATGAAGGAGCAACCTGCGCTGTGTATGTAAAAACGCATCACCTGACAGACGATGCCCGGAAAGAAGGATGGATCAGTTGCGGTAATTATCAGTTCCCTCACGACTACTTGCGATTGGATGATAAAGTGAGTCTGGTTATGCCGGAACGGGAACCCAAGCGTTTTGCTTCCAACGTAAGGATTTATACTCAAAGCGGAATTTCAAAAGAAGCGCTCATTGAAGTGAATAAGCCGCTCTCGGTGGACGGTTGGAAAATATATCAACTGAGCTACGACGAGGCAATGGGCAAATGGAGCGAATACAGCATTTTTGAATTAGTGAAAGATCCCTGGCTGCCGGGTGTTTATACCGGCATCGGAATGATGTTGATAGGCGCTATTTTCCTGTTCATTTCAGCTCCTAAAAAAATATAAGGCGATATGCAGTGGAATCAATTCATATATTATGCTTTTTCGTCGGTAGCTTGTTGGGCAGTCGCAGCGGTTCTTGCGTTTACCCCCCGGCATTATCGCAAAGCGATCGTTCTAACTTTAGCCGGATTAATCGTGTTCGCCGTGTTTATTGCCGGAATGTGGCTGTCGCTTGAACGCCCTCCTATGCGCACGATGGGTGAAACGCGCCTCTGGTACTCGTTTTTCTTGCCGTTGGCCGGATTAGTCACCTTCATTCGATGGAAATACAAATGGATACTTTCGTTTAGCACCTTGCTGTCGTTTGTCTTCATCTGCATCAACCTGTTTCGGCCGGAAATTCACAACAAAGCCTTGATGCCGGCTTTGCAAAGCCCCTGGTTTGCACCGCATGTGATTGTATATATGCTGGCGTATGCCGTATTCGGTGTCGCTACAATCAATGCTTTGTACCTTTTAATAAAGCCCGGACAACCGGAAAAGCAAAAGTCATCGATGGCTTTGTGCGACAATCTGGTTTACGTGGGATGCGCGTTTCTTACCGTCGGTATGTTATTCGGCGCTATCTGGGCAAAAGCAGCCTGGGGGCATTACTGGTCGTGGGATCCGAAAGAAACGTGGGCTGCCGCTACCTGGATGATGTATGTAATCTATATTCACTTTCGCTTACACCGGCCTGCAGAAAGGGAAATGGCATTCTATCTATTGATTTTCGCCTTTTTGTTACTCCAAATCTGTTGGTTTGGCGTGAACTATCTGCCGGCGGCGCAGGGAAACAGTGTACATATATATAGTAGTTAAGAATTGAGAATTAAGTAGTAGATGTATTTATTATAATTATTAAAAATAGAAAAATATGAAAAAACAAATTATTTTTTTCCTCGGATGGCTGTTATGCAACACGGGATTTGCACAAAACAATGACAATACCAAAAGTAATGAACTGAACATTAGCGCACAACTACGTACTCGTGCAGAGTATCGCGACGGATATGGATCGCCCCATGCCGATGGAACCGATCCGGGTGGATTTATCAACGATCGGGCTCGCCTGTCATTCGATTATAAACGGGATAATCTTTCGTTAGGCTTTTCGGCCCAACAAGTGGGCGTCTGGGGGCAAGATCCGCAAATCGCCGGCACGGGACGAATGATGATGAACGAAGCTTGGGCTAATCTTAAATTTGGTGATGGTTTTTTTATGAAATTAGGACGTCAATCTTTGGTTTATGATGACGAACGTATCTTGGGAGGTTTGGATTGGAACGTGGCCGGACGCTATCACGATGCTTTGAAATTGGGTTATGAAAATCCCCAAAATAAACTGAATGCTGTCTTTGCATTTAATCAGAATTCAGAAGGCACTCCCGGAAATCCCAACGGAACTTTTTACACCATACAAAATCCGGGACCAGGGTATAAAGCCATGCAAATGTTATGGTATCAGCATATTGGGAGTAAAAAGTTTAATATCTCTTTACTTGCAATGAATCTCGGACTGGAAACGGGTACCGCACCCGGCACTACAAATGTGAAATATTTACAGACGTTTGGCACCAATCTGTCTTACCAGCCGGGAAGTTTCCAATTGTATGGAAGCTTTTATTATCAAACGGGAAAGGCCACAGCTGCATCGGCGCCTAAAGATGTTTCGGCTTACATGGGTGCGCTCAATCTGTCGTATGCCTTCAATCCCCAATGGAAAATACTCGTAGCCAGCGATTATATGAGCGGAAACGACGGAAAAGACCCCAATAAATTTAAAGCGTTCAATCCTTTGTTTGGAACGCATCACAAATTTTACGGAACCATGGATTATTTTTATGCCAATCCTTTTGCCAACGGTTTAAACCCCGGATTGTGGGATAATCAATTGGGGCTTACTTTTAAAACATCACCCAAAGTTACTCTGGCCTTGAACTACCATCATTTTTCAACTACTACCGATGTAGTCGATCAAATAACACGTGCATTAGGTTCGGAATGGGATTTTCAAATAACCTGGAATGTGATGAAAGATGTGGGCTTTACCGGCGGCTATTCGGCAATGTTTGGAAACAATACGCTGCAGGCGGTTAAAGGTGGCGATCCTTCCAAATACCAGCAATGGGGATGGATTTCATTAAACATCAACCCCAAGGTTTTAACAGCCAAATGGTAAAATTGTCGAAATAAAAAGTTGCGGTTAATACCGTCCTTTGCAAAAAAAGCAGTATATTTGCAAAATATTAGCCGCAACTTTTATATGGACATTAATGATATTTTTACCATTCCGCTTTTCCGTAATTTTAGCAAGGAAATGCAGAATGAAGTGTTAGACCGTTTAGAATATAGAATCGACGAATTTCCAAAAGGAGATATTATTGCCCGGCAAGGAACGGTCTGTAAATACCTTCATCTTTTACTCGAAGGAAAGCTCAATGTGGATGTGATCGACATTTCCGGCAACGAAGTGCGTGTCGAAACCATTCATGCCCCCCGTTCGTTTGCCACTCCTCATATTTTTGCCGAAAAAAACACCTTCCCAGCTACATTTACGGTAGTGGAAGATGTGACACTGTTGCGGGCAACCAAAGAATCCGTCTTTTCCTTAATGAACAGCATGCCTCTGTTTCTTCAAAATTTCCTGTGCGTCAGCGGCAGCTGTAATAAATGCACCTTAACCCGCTTGCGAGTGCTCACGTTTCGCAGCATTCGATCGCGTTTCATTTATTACCTTTTCGATCACATGAAAGAAGCTTCCAATACCATCGAACTGAATGAGCATAACTTGGTACAGTTATCCGAATACCTTGGGGTTACCCGGCCGGCGCTGTCGAAAGAAATCAAAAAATTAGTAGAGGAAGGACACATCGATTTTGCTCGCCGGCAAGTAAAAATTATCAATAGAAAAGCATTATCGGACATGCTCTAATCGTATTATAAAACGAAAATGGCAAAAAAGGCTAAATTTTATCTGCCAGACCTGGGATGTAAAAAATGTGATCATGGATTTTTGAAGAATACGTTCTAAAAAATGTTGTTTCCTTAGTCCCGCTAGGGATGCTATAATTGAACGAACCTAATTTTACAATAGTACCGCATTTTTTACACCCCATGCCAGACCTATTGCCGCAAAGAACGCAAGGGACTTCTCAAGGAACGCAATTTATAAAAGTAACATTATTTAATTGTGAAATTTTTCTTTTCTTTTGAAATTCTTTATCTTTGTATCATAATTCTGTATTCAATGAGAAAAGAGTTAGGAAAAGTATTAATTGATATTGCAAAATTAGTTATTGGCGGGGTCATTTTAGCCGGACTAATGAGACAAGACATACCGCCCGTTTTCTTGTTTGCAGTGGGTGGTATTGCTGCTATTTTAATGATTACAACGGGTCTTGTTTTAGTATCGTGGGATGAAAAAAGACAAAAAAAATAATAAAATGGAACTGATTTATTTTTTCACAGCTTTGGGCGTTATATCACTTGGAATACTTATTTATTCACTTGTCGCCATGCACAAGGAAAAACAAAAAAAATAATAGCCTGCTACTGCTCTGTTTTTTCAAAGGTCAGAGGTGGTGTGTATAATTGTTTGCTACTAAGCCACGCGCCCCTTCATTTGCAGCACTGCTTCAGTCTTGATTAGAATAAATGTGCCGGGACACTTGTTGCATCGATATTTTAGCAAAAAAATATAAAAATGTTAATATATTAAAAAAATAATAATTACATTTGTGCCGAATAAAAAAAAATAGTTACACGGGTCTATTTTGATCCTTATTTTTTTTAAAAAATATTCTAATTATTACATTTTTAACACGAAGTATGAAAAAAACAAAGCTGTTATTCGCCTTATTAGCACTATGTATTGCTTTTGCAGGCTATTCACAACAAGGATCATCTTCCGGGAAAAAAATATCGGGAAAGGTGACAGACGTAAAGGGTGAAGTGATTCCCGGAGCCATAGTACAAATCAAAGGAAGTAGTATGGGAACTATTTCGGATGTCGATGGGTACTATGAATTAAACGATGTAGCTACGGGCGCTACTTTGGTTTTCTCATTGGTAGGTATGGAACCGGTTTCCGTGAATGTAGAAAATCAAAATGTTATCAACGTAACTTTAAAAGAGTTAACGACTAAATTGGGCGAAGTGGTTGTGGTGGCATTCGGCACTCAACAGAAATACACGATGACCTCTTCGGTTACTCAGATCGATAATAGTGTATTGAAAAATCGACCGGTGGGCGATGCCGCCGCAGGATTGCAAGGGCAAGTAGCCGGTGTAAGTGTCAGCCAATCGTCAGGCTCTCCCGGTTCTACGGCTTCCATTGTAGTCCGGGGCGTGGGTTCTCTGCAAAGCGGTGTCGGACCGCTTATTATTATCGATGGAGTCCCGGCAACCACCATGTCGTATTTAGATCCCAACGATATTGAATCGGTATCCGTACTGAAAGATGCAGCCGCATCGTCTCTGTACGGAGCTCGAGCTGCCAATGGCGTCATCCTTGTAACAACCAAAAGAGCCAAAGCAGGGAAAGTATCCGTATCCTATTCCGGTTATGTGGGTTGGCAAAAGCCAACGGAACTGTTTCAGGAAGCCAATGCATACGATTACGCAAGCGCTTATAATTTAGCGCTTAACTACGATGCAATCACCCCGGGCAATACCGATATCATGGGACAAGGAAAATCGGTATATACGCAGGCACAGTTAGATGCATGGAAATCGGGGACAACTCCCAGCACCGATTGGCGTAAAGCGCTGTTCTCCGGGAATAACGGATTTACCCAGTCGCACTATATAGAAGTATCCGGAGGAGTTGCCAACGAAAATGTGGCGTTAAAAAACAATTTGTCTTTCGGCTATTTTTCGCAAAACGGGAATGTGGTCAATAACACCTACAACCGCTATACTCTGAGAGACAATAGCGAATTAACCTGGGGAAAATTTAAGGCCGGCCTGTCGGTCGGATTGATGACCAACAACCAACTTCAACCGGCATCGAAGAACCTCAATGTCGTAAATAATTCAGCCAGCGCTTTAGGTAGCATCATCAGCGCCATCAACCGGCAGCAACCCATGGATCCCATCATGGTCGATGGATATTATGTACCAACCACTTCGAGGGATACCAACAATCCTGTCGGCGAAGCTGCCATGGGCGGCACCTGGGATTCAAAGACAAACAATGTCCTCCTGAATCTGCAACTATCCTATTCCATACTGAAAGATCTTGTGTTGAGAGTGGTCGGAGGATTGAATTATACCAATTCAAATCAGAATACGTTTTTGAACAGTACGACGTTCTTTAATCCGACAACAGGATTGACGCTAACCAACGGATCGAATATAGCACAGAATCTACAATCGCAAGACTATCATTACATGGGACAAATCGACTTGACCTATAATGTGAATCTGGATAAACACCATATAGGATTCGTTGTCGGCGCACAGGAAGAACAGCATCAATACAACGATTGGACGATGCAGGCCGGTAACTTCCTTAATAACAGTTCCAATAGCATGCTGTTGGCCGATCCCACCACATTCAATATTTTAAGCAGTCAATACCAATGGGGATTAATCGGGGTATTCGGCAGGCTCAATTACGATTTTGATAAAAAATATTTGATAGAATTAGATGCCAGAGACGATGGGTCATCGCGTTTAAGTCCCAATCACCGATGGAATTTCTTTTCCTCGGCTTCACTGGGATGGCGCCTGTCGCAAGAAAATTTCTGGTCAGGGTTAAAATCCCTGTTCCCCGAATTCAAAATTAGAGGCAGCTATGGCGTGCTGGGCAGCGATAAACTTCCGGGTAGTACCAACAACCAATTGTATTACAGGGATAAATCATTAATAGGGAATGTGGCTAACAACATTAATAACGGACAATATGTAACGTTCAACGGTATGGCCTACGTCCCAATGGCTCTTATTCAAAATCCGAACAATACCTGTACCTGGGAGCGAACCGCAGTAACGGATATAGCTATCGACGGAACCATCTTGAGTCCCGACTTATCCTATACCATTGATTATTTCAATAAAAAAACAACCGGTATGCTTATGACGGAACAGCTATCCAATATTAACGGAGCAGGAAGTTATGTCGCCAACGTGGGCTCGATGAAAAATTACGGGATCGAGTTTTCTGTAAGTTACAATCACACCACTTCGTATGGACTAAAATACATGGTAAACGGCAATTACTCGTTTTTAAACAGTAAAGTACTTGACCTCGGCGGACAAGGATATGCCCAGGTAGGCAACCAGGCAGGTTATGTTTACCATCCGTTTTATCTTTACACCAATGGCGGATTGCGTACCAAAGATGAATACGTGAATCAAAAAACCAATAATCCGAATTATCCCATGATAGCCGGACAATTGTGGGGCGATCAGCTCATACTGGATGTCAACGGTGACGGCGTAATCAATGGCAGCGACCGGACGGTTATCAATAAAAACAACATACCGAAAGACCTTTTCGGATTAAACTTTGATGTTTCATTCAAAGGTATCGGAATTGCCGGAATGATTCAGGCGGCTACCGACTATTACCAATCGCTTGGTGGTAGCGTTGGATACGGATTTAACCAGGGGTACAGCATTGCCACCTGGACCATCAATAATTCGTATAATCCGTTGACAAGTCCCGATGATTATGATACCCGGTTACCGCGTATATCCCGATCGAATACCATCAACTATCAATATCCGTCCACGCTATTTCTGTTTAACAGTTCGTATGCACGGTTGAAGAACCTTCAGGTTTACTATGAGATTCCGAAATCAACTTTTGGAAAGACCGGAATCAATGCGATGAGAGTCTATGTTTCCGGACAAAATTTATATACTTTAACCGCTCTTCCCAAAGCGCTTGGCATTGATCCGGAAATAGGAAGTTCGACCGGAGCCAACACAGCCGGAAGCGCTACCGGTTCTTATCCCCTGCTAAAAACATGGACTGTAGGTCTTAATATTACATTTTAACAATTATTACATTATGAAGAATTTAAGCATATTACTCTGTGGAATACTGATTGCAACGACATCCTGCGTTAAGCTCAGTTTAGAGCCGGCCGACGCTTATTCCACAAACACCTATTTCGGAAATCAAACGGCAGCCTTCAATTACTTGGTAGCCTGTTATGCAGGAACCCATTTAGGCGGTATATTTAACGATTATTATCAAGATTTGGAAGTCGGGGAAGCTACCATGCTCGACGATATCACAGACAATGGTGTATGCTGGGCGCCGAATCAGCTTCCATACGCGGTGTCGCTGGGTACAGCCGTTGCTTCTTCGGGTGGGTATTCCAACTTTTGGATGGCCTATTTTCCCTATACCGGCATCCGGAATGATAATTTCTTTTTGGAAAATGTAGATAAAACACCCGGGATAGACGACCAGACATTAGCCCAATGGAAGGCGGAAGCGCGATTTTTGAGAGCGTTCGACTATGCCCGCAAATACATGTTTTGGGGAGGAGTTCCTCTCGTGACCAAAGTGTTGAATAACGGGGAAGAACTGGATTACCCAAGAACATCCGGCGATTCTATCTATCTTTTTGTCATACAGGAATTAAATGATGTTGCCAACATATTGCCGGCAGCTAATCCGAATGGTCTGACCGATGCAGCCCGCGCTACGAAAGGCGCTGCATTAGCTCTGAAATCGCGGGTCGAACTGTTTCACGCAGGAATGAAAGCGCAAGGCTTGAGCGACGGCGTGACGGAGCCGAACGGAACCCCGGATATCACCGCGGCGATCAACGATTATATCGCAGCTGCCAATGATGCCCAAGCAGTCATCAATATGGGAATGTATGGATTAGCCAATGATTATACAGGCCTTTTTCTTGAATCGGCTCAAGGCACCCAAGACAGGCAGCAGGAAGTGGTCTTTGAAGTTGCCTTTCAATACAGCGCCAGCGGTATTGCCTCGTCGATGGTTTATCCCATTTATACTTCCAAAGAAGGCGGATGGAACCTGATTGCTCCCACTCAAAGTATAGTTGATGAATATGAGACGAATAACGGAAAGATGATTACCGATCCTTCCAATACGCTGTATGATCCGACGAAACCCTATCTGAATAAAGATCCCCGCTTTTACGCTTCCATCATATATCCGGGTAAACAGTGGAATGACCGCTATCTGAATACGGTTGATCCGAACGATGTTGAATTCTACAATTCGTCGGAAACCCACCACTCGATGACCGGCTATTGCTTAGGGAAATGGTGTGCTCCCCAGTCGCAATTGCTGCACGACTGCAACGACTGGCAAGGAGTCAATTTCATACAAATCCGCTATGCCGAAGTATTGCTCAATTATGCGGAAGCCATGATTGAATTATCCAAACTCGGCAGTTCCCAAGGCAACTTGGCAGCGGCTGCCGACTATATTAATAAGGTAAGGGAAAGAGGCACTTCGGCCTGTCTTTTGGAAGGGTTTCCCAATGGCATAAAATACGTTATGCCTCCGATATCCGTATCGGACGCCCAGACCATGGAAAGCCAGCTAAGGCATGAACGGAGAGTGGAATTTGCTTTTGAAGGATTGCGCTGGTTCGATATGAAACGTTGGGGCATTGGCAGCGCGGTGATGAATGGCGATGTGTATGGAGTGCCTCCCGGATCGATTGACGTAAACAATGTCGTTACCGATGATGTTTCCGGAACGTATGCTCCATTTATTATTACACAGCCCGCACAATATATCAAAGTGGGTAATTCCCGTATCTTCGACACTAAAAAACATTACTATTTCCCAATCCCGCAATCGGATATGGATTTGGAAAAAGGTGTTTTAGTTCAGAATCCGGGGTGGTAAGCTACCCCCCTACCCCTTCTCCATTTGGAGAGGGGGTTTTTACTTCTATAACCCGAAGCAATCTTCATAATTCATAATTCATAATTCATAATTTAAACTACTTTCCAATGAAAAATTTTTTTCTTTGCATCGTTTCTATTCTGATTTTTTCGCTCCCTGCAAAAAGCAATACGCTCACAACAAAAGACAATCAAAGTTTACAGGATGTATACAATTTGATTGACAGGATATTGCCCGGTAAATCTCCGCAGTTTGCACTAGAATATCTATCTTCCGATACCGATCGCTTTGCATTGGAAAGTAAGGGTGAAACGATAGTTATCAAAGGAACGAATAACCTCTCTTTGGCCAAAGGATTCAATTATTACTTGAATAACTGTTGCTATCTATCCGTAGGCCGGTATGCAGCGGATACGGTTGTTGCACCGAAACAATTGCCTAAAGTTACAACTCCGGTTAGCGAAGTATGCCGGTTTCAGAATCGTTTTTTCTTGAACTATTGCACCTTCGGATATACCACCTTGTGGTGGCAATGGACTGATTGGGAACGGTTGATCGACTGGATGGCACTCAACGGAATTAATATGCCTTTAGCTATCACCGGACAGGAATATATCTGGCAGCAGGTATGGCGAAAATTCGGTATGACCGACGAACAGATACGGGCATTCTTTACAGGGCCTGCCCATTTACCGTGGCAGCGGATGGGCAATCTCGACCGATTTATGGGTCCTTTGCCTCAAAGCTTTATCGACAGTCAATTTGAACTTCAAAAGCAAATTCTGAAAAGAGAACGGTCGTTCGGTATGAAGCCGGTATTGCCCGCCTTTGCAGGTCATGTTCCCAAAGATTTGAAAAACAAATATCCCAACATCAAAATTACCGATTTAGGATCTTATGAAACCGGCGATGAAAACGATGCCTTTTTCTTAGACCCGATGGATCCGCTGTTTGTCACCATCCAAAAAGCCTATCTTGCCGAACAAAAAAACCTGTTAGGAACGGATCATTATTATGGCGCCGATCCTTTCAACGAAATGGATCCTCCCAGTTGGGAACCCGATTATCTGGCGCGTGTGGCCGCCACAATCTACTCAGGCATGAAAGCCGTTGATCCGCAGTCGGTGTGGGTGCAAATGGGATGGACGTTCTTTTACGACCGCAAGCATTGGACGAATCCCCGCTTGGAAGCGATGATTAAAGCGGTTCCGCAAGGGAAAATGCTCTTGTTGGACTATTTCTGCGAATATACCGAAGTCTGGCGCATGACCGACGGATTTTTCAGCGCGCCTTATCTGTGGTGCTACTTGGGAAATTTTGGCGGAGGAACACCGTTGGCTGCTCCGCTTTTGAAAGCGGCAAAAGTGTTGAGCGATGCCGAAAATGACCCGAATAAAAGGCAAATGACGGGAATAGGTTCCACTCTGGAAGGTTTTGGTGTAAACGAATTTATGTTCGAATGGCTCTTTGATTATGCGTGGAATGTCCATGCAGCAGACGCCGCATCCTGGATTCGAAACTATGCCGACCGGCGCTGCGGACATCACGATGAGATGATCTCTTCCGCTTGGGAAAAGCTATTACCCATTGTTTACAATAATCAAATCTCAGGCGTTGAACTCGGAAATATGATTCAATCCAAGCCGAGCCTGAAAGGGCTGGGAATGGCAAAGCTATACGACTACAAGGCGCTGGCTTCCGTTCTTCCGCAATTCTTGCTGGCTGATTCCATTTCAAAATCCACTCCGGCCTTTTGCAGAGATTTAGTGATGCTTGAAAAGCAGGCGCTGGCCAATTTAAGTTTATCGTTTCGGGATTCGCTTGCCAACGGTTATTATGCAAAAGACGAAGCGAAGTTCAATCAATATACCGGTTTGTTCTTAGATTTGTGCGACGATATTGATCGTCTGGTTGCAACGCAACATGAAATGCTTTTAGGCCGATGGATTGAGCAGGCCCGCTCGTTTGGCGCTACCGAAGAAGAAAAAAATCACTTCGAAAAAGACGCCCGTATTTTGATATCCACCTGGGGTGGGCGCGGAAACGGCGAAACCGATTATGCGGCGAAAGACTGGTCGGGTATGATTTCAACCTACTACAAACCTCGTTGGCAACTGTTTTTTGATGAACTCCGGCCCACACTATCCTCCGGAAGCGAACCGGACAGGAAAGCATTCGACGAAAAACGAAAAGATTTTGAATGGCAATGGGCGAATACTTCTAACGCTACACAATCGTTCAGTTCAAAACCGGCGGGCGATACATTCCAACTGTGTTTATCCCTGTATCAAAAATGGGTAAGGTATTTGTAAGGCGAAGCGGCGTAACGGCAAATCGCCCTAAACAACGCGTTACTTTTATTATTAAACTTAATATTTTTAAATTATTTTTACTTTTTTTAAGATATTCTTTGCTAATTTAAATATTTTTTGTACTTTTGTCCCATAGTATTAAAATATTTACAATTATTTAAAAAATATATTATGGAAAGAAGTAAAATTAGTAAATTTTTCAAATTTTTTCGAATAAGTTTATTAACAGTATTATTAACAGCTTTTGCTTGCATCAATTTATTAGCAAAAGATTCGAAAGAGACATCTTCTCTTACGAATTATGAGGAAGCTACGGAGCAAGCTCCATCACAAAAAATTACAGTTTCCGGAACAGTGACGGGAAATGGTGAAGCTTTACTCGGAGTGAATGTCGTTCTGAAAAGAACGAAAGTAGGAGTGATTACCGATGTAAATGGAGATTATTCGATTCAGGTGGATAATCCGAATGATGTGTTGACATTTTCTTTTTTAGGTTTTGAACCGGTAGATTACACTGTTGGAAACAAAACGAAGATCGATGTCGATCTGAAGGAAAACGTACATCAGATAGATGAAGTAATGGTTGTAGCGTATGGCGTTGCCAAAAAATCCACGTTTACCGGCTCCACCTCCGTCGTCAACAGCGACAAGATTGAAAAGATATCCGGTTCGGGATTTGCAGAAACGCTCCAGGGAATGAGCGCCGGAGTCAATGTCATTAACAACGAAGGAAATCCCGGCGGCGACACCTATATCCAAATTCGAGGGATAGGTTCGATAAGCGCATCTTCCAGCCCGTTATATGTTGTGGACGGGATGCCTTACGACGGTAAACTTTCGTCGATCGCTCCATCGGATATCGAGTCGATGACCGTATTGAAAGATGCGGCGGCAGCGTCGCTCTATGGTTCTCGCGCCGCAAATGGCGTCATTGTGATTACGACGAAAAAAGGGAAAGCCGGCAAACCGGTAATTAATTTCAAAGGCTCATGGGGTACTTCCGATAATGCCGTGGCCAATCCCACCAAGGCCAATCCCTATCAACAATTGACAAATACATGGGAAGGCCTGTACAATGACCAATATTATAAATACGGCGCTTCCGATGCAGACGCACGAATGATTGCATCAAGAGATGTTCTCAGCAGAATTATTATGGCAACAACCGACTCGCATGGAAATCCGATTTATGTCTCTCCTTTTAAATATGTGCCCGGTCAACAATATGTACTTGAATCGGGTCAGGTGAATCCGGATTTGCAAATGGTTTGGCAACCGAAAGATTACGACTGGTATGGCGCCGTGTTTTCCGAAAAATTACGCCAGGATTACAGCGCCGACGTGAGCGGAATGACTGCCGACGGGAAAACCAATTATTTCTTCTCCGCCAATTATATGGATGACAATGGATATGGATTGAAAGAATATTTTAAACGTTACAGTTTTCGGACGAATGTTTCCAGCCAGGTCACCGATTGGCTGAACATGGGAGGAAATATTGCCTATAGCAATTCCAAGCAAAATAATTCGGGATTTAACCGCGCATTAGTCTTTTGTTCAACGATGTCTTCCCCGTGGTTACGGAATGCCGATAACACGGATTGGGTCTATTCCGAAAAAACCGGCGTTCGGATGTTTAATTATGGTACGTATGCAAGTAATTTTTTGGGATTCAACCTTTAAATAACTCCGGTGATTATTGGAACAACCCGAATGATTACGATTTTGATAATGTGATGGCAACGATGATCTCCAGCCGTTTTTTCGCTGAGATAAAATTACCTTACGGCCTCAAGTTCAGAAGCAATTTGAGTATTGATGATAATCTTACCGAACATTTCACGTATGGTTCCGCCGTACATGGAGGCGACCAGTTGGCTCCGTACGGAGTGACGGTAAAAACCAACGGCGGAAGCGCTAGCCGGGAGAATGCTCATCTGAGTTCACTTACCTGGAATAATTTGCTGACCTTCGATAAAAAAATAGGCGAACATTCGATCAGTGCATTGCTTGGTCATGAATTTTATAATTTCAATCAATATTATAACAGCGGTTCTGGCGACGGAATTATGCAACTTGGCCAGTTTGAATTGGAATCGACCACTGCCGACTGGTCTGTAGATTCCTATAGAGACCGGTATGCTCTCCTTAGCTTCCTGGGGAAAATCGATTACGGATTCAAGGATAAGTATTATCTATCCGGCAGTTTTCGTGAAGACGGATCCTCTAAATTCGCTAAAGCAAACCGGTGGGGTCTCTTTTATTCTGTCGGAGGTTCATGGAGAGTCTCGATGGAAAGTTTCATGAAGAATTTACAATGGATGAATAATCTTCAGCTAAGAGCCAGTTATGGAACATCCGGCAATGATAAATTGGAGGATGAAAATCTTAATCAAATTTATTATGCCTATCAGGCAACGTACACAGCCGACAACATGTATGGAATTCCGGGATTGCAATTGGCCACATTGCCTACGCCTAACCTCAAATGGGAAAAGAATGCACAATTCAATGTAGCAGCCGATTTCAGGTTTTTCAATAAATTTTATGGTACAATAGAATATTACGACCGCCAGGCAAAAGATTTACTTTATAGGAAACAATTGCCTCCCTCCGCTCAATCGGGAGATGCGACCACGATCAATACCAACCTTGGAAATATAGAAAACAAGGGCTTGGAAATCACTCTGGGAGTTAATTTGTTCCAAAATAAGGAATTCAAATGGACTATCGATGCCAACTGGTCTTCATTGAATAACAAAATTACCTATTTGCCGGATGGAGAATACCTCTATGTCGACCGTACAGCCACCTACAAAGTAGCCGTAGGGCACTCGCTTTATTCATTCTTCATGCCAAGCAATGCAGGAGTCGATCCTCAAACCGGCAACGCTTTGTTCTGGATCAAAGACCAAAATGGAAACAGGGTAAAGACAGACGATTTCAGTAAAGTCACTACCGACGATTACGACTGGAAAGGATCAGCGCTTCCCAAAGGCTATGGCGCTCTAACCAACACATTCACCTATAAAGGATTTGACCTTTCGTTCATGTTCTATTATTCGTATGGTTCCAAACTGTTCGATTACATTTATATGGAACGGACGACCTTGCGCGGAGGAGTCGGTGTCATTCAAAGTTTAGTTCAAGACCGTTGGCAAAAGCCCGGCGACAATGCCCTCCTACCCCGCTGGTCGGATGATGATTATACCAGTACCCGCCGGTCGACCGATTTCTACCTGTTCAACAACAGTTATGTCCGTCTAAGAAACCTGACCTTTGGTTATACCCTCCCGAAGTCTTTCCTTCATAAAATCAACTTTTCGAATTTTAGAATTTATGTTTCCGGTGATAATCTTTTGACATTCGGAAGTGCAAAAAATCGCTATACAGATCCCGAAACCGGAGTTTCTGGAAACAACTATAATGCAAACAGCTTGACTGATCTTGGTTATCCTTCTGCAAGAAGAGTATTTATGAGTGGTGTTCAAATTTCTTTTTAATTATAAAATGATTGATAATATGAAAACAATAGTAAATAAAATAGGTAAATTCCTTGTATTAGCATTAGTAATCGCTTCGTCGACAGGATGTAACGACTATCTGACCACCAATTCGTCTACCGCCGTATCCGATGTGGATGCAGTAACTTCGGTAGCCAATCTTAATATGGTATTAACATCTGCTTACCGAAGATTGTATTTCAATCTCTACGCTACCGACGACCGGGTCTATGCCGGACTGGCCGGGCTTCAAATGTACGTGGATTTGAGCGGAGCCGATATTCTGTGCCATACCAACATGGGTGGAAATCAATTAACCTGTTATACCTTTAACAGCGATAAGACGCAATATACATCGACGCCTTCACAAGCGATCTGGACCATGATGTATAAAACGATCAATCAGATCAATGATATTCTGGATCACATAGACGGGGCAAGCGGTAATGAAACGGATAAACAATACATTAAAGGCCAGGCACTGGCCATCAGGGGACTTTGCTATTTCCACCTGATCCAGAATTATCAGCAGACCTATATGATTGCCAAGGATAAAGAAGGGGTGATTCTCCGTACTTCTACTACCGACCCGATTGATCTTCCACGATCGACGGTATCGGAATGTTACACTCAAATTGTGAGTGATTTGACTTCAGCCAAGGATCTCTTGAACGGCTTCGAAAGACCTGATTTGTGGGACATCGATCAATCGGTTGTTTCAGGCATCCTGGCCCGGGTTTATTTGGTCATGAACGATTGGAACAATGCGTTGAATGAAGCGACTGCCGTATACAGCAAATACGGTCAGTTGATGACCAGGGATCAATACCGTAGCGGATTCAGCAACATGATTTCGGGCGGTTATCCCGAAGTGGTATGGGCTATGAAATATATGAATACCGATAATATTGGAGGCAGCACGCAGTTTAACTTCTGGTTCAACCAGGATCCTTCCTACGGAGAAGGATATATGGACGGACCCATCTATTCGTTTTTAGATTTCTTCGCCGACGGACAATTTGAAAAATTGTTTGAAAAAACCGAAGACCGGTATCAATTCTGGAAACGTACCAATAATGCCAACCCTGAAATTTACAATAAATGGGCGTATGACAAATTTAAGTATTACGGAGATAAAAACGGTGCGGTTCAAGGCTATACTTATCCGGAAGTATCGTTGATGCGGGGCTCCGAAATGCTGCTGATTATGGCGGAAGCGTCCGCTCAGTTGAACAATGACGGGAATGCTCTGAATTATTTGAATACCTTACAGAAGGCAAGAGGGGTCGCTAACCTGACGAATGCATCGGGAAATGATTTGTTGGAAGCCATTTACGTCGAACGCCGCAAGGAATTACTGGGTGAAGGTGTCACCGGAATGTATGATTTACTCCGGTTACAGAAGCCATTGATTCGTCTTTGCGAAACACCGACCTACGTTGAAGGTCATTATACTTGGGGTGTATCGAATTTGAACGGTTACGATGCAACTTCAGCCAATCCGATGGGTATGTTGCCATCGAACGATTACCGGTTTATCTGCCAGATCCCGCAATTGGAAATGGGTAATAATAAGGCGTTAACAAGCGCTGATCAAAATCCGTTCAGCGGACAATAAATCAAAAAACCCTTATTTTATGGGAATAGAAAGGCTGTATCAAAAAACTTTTGATACAGCCTCTTTCTTTAATGATGAGGTTTAAGTTAAGTAAAAATGCCTTTCACCTCGTTATGCCGGGCGGAGTTATTTATTACACGCAAAGGAACAAAAATATACCCTTCAATAAGCCTGTCAATCAAAGGCTTGGCGCCTTGCGCAACTGACCCCCTATGCCTTACCTAAGGCAACCCCTATGCCTTAGGTAAGGCGAGGGGGTTGCCTTGTACAAGGCAAACGCATTGCCTTGTACAAGGCAAACGCATTGAGTTGCACAAGGCAAACACATCACCTTGTATAAGGCAAACGCATCATGTTGCACAAGGCAAACTACGAAGTAGCGAATCAATCCACAAATATTTAGTATATTTGCAGTGTCTATTCTGAAGAGTATTTACAAATAACAAAGAGGTATTAATAAAATGAGAATGAATGAAAACACGGTATTGATTACCGGAGGGGCAACCGGGATAGGTTACTCGATTGCAAAGTATTTTTATGAACGCGGCAACATCGTAATTATTTGCGGCAGGCGCGAAGACAGGCTGGTGCAAGCCGAGAAGGAATTACAGGGGATTCATACATTCAAGTGCGACGTGGCGAATCCGGATGATCGCAAAGCGCTATTTAAATATGTCAGCGAAAACTTTCCTCAAGTGAATATCTTGGTAAACAACGCCGGAATCCAGCGCGACATCGACTTGACGCAAGGACTTGACGAATTAGACAGCGGCGACAGTGAAATTCGGATCAACTTCGAAGCTCCGGTTTATCTTTCCGGATTATTTACGCCGGCGCTTTCCGGCAAAGAAAATGCAACAATCATCAATGTCTCGTCCGGCTTTGCCTTCATGGTGGAACGCGCCTCAAGATGCCCTGTCTATTGTGCGACAAAAGCGGGACTTCATGCTTTCTCGATAGCGCAACGCATACAGTTAGCGCCATTGGGAATAAGAGTAATAGAGATTATTCCGCCAATGGTGGAATCCGAGTTGAATATGGAAGGACGCAAAAAAAGAGGCACGATGAAGTCTCCGTTTATGATGACGTCCGATGAATACGTGAAAAAGACGTTTACAAAAATGGAAGAAGGGATGGATGAAATCAGACTGTCTTTATAGTGACAAGTGACGAGTTAATACAATAAAATATAGGAGAAAAATAGTATGAGAATAGCGAATAATGTTGAAATGCTTGAAATAGCAATGCCTCAAGGAGGAATAATGCATCCTGTGTTAACATGGGATGACAGGGATGTCGTTTTGTTTGATACCGGATTGCCTGGACAATATGAAATGATTTGCGCCGCTATCGAAAAGGCGGGATTTTCTATCGAGCAAATTACGAAAATCATCCTGACGCATCACGATATGGATCATATCGGTACTGCCAAACAAATGGCGGAACAGGGGGCGAAAATTATGGCACACGAAAAAGAAGCGCCCTACGTTCAAGGCGATATGCCTTCTCCAAAGCTTTCAAAAATGGAAGAACGGATGAAAGACCTTTCACCGGAAGAGCGGGTGTTTTATGATCGCATCCAATCGAGTCTCCCCTATTTGTATCTGCCTGTTGACGTGATGTTACACGATGACGAAGAACTCCCTTTTTGCGGCGGCATCAAAGTCGTGTTTACCCCCGGGCACACACCGGGTCACACCGCTTACTTTTTGAAAGAAAGCAAAGTGCTGATTACCGGCGACGCCGCAAATATTTTCAATGGAGAATTGATAGGCCCCAATGCAAGAAATACGTTGGATATGACCCAAGGCGAAGAATCGTTTGAAAAACTGAAGAAAGTGGATGCGGATTATGTTGTTTGCTATCACGGAGGAGTATGGGCTAAAAAATAATTGAAAAAAAGTATGGCAAAGTTATATTATCAAGGACACAGCAGCTTCCGCATTACGACGGACAGCGGCGTTGTGATTTACGTTGATCCTTTTGCAGGAACCGGCTACGACCTGCCGGCAGACATCATT
>Ga0123357_10000727_pt1 | contig 33120 bp, 15 predicted proteins | sample TergutEmb28metaG_FD_89873 | JGI IMG/M metagenome (GOLD analysis project Ga0123357, IMG submission 89873) | Embiratermes neotenicus P4 segment gut microbial communities from Petit-Saut dam, French Guiana - Emb289 P4 | ecosystem: Host-associated > Arthropoda: Insects > Digestive system > Gut ... | reverse complement strand
CATGCTTCTCATGTAGCCCTCCCGACTTAAATTTAGTAGTAACCAATTTCATGTTTGTTTACATGTAAAATAACCACTGCCACTGGGTAACAACCCAATTGCAGTAAATAAATATTATTATATCTTACTCACTGTTTGTGAGTTTTCATGAAAAATTAACAACACACATATAGAAAGTTTTGAAAATTGCTGAATAAATTTCCATGGAACTTAATATTGTGTTGTTTCGGTACAAAGACCACAAATTTCAGTTCTGGTTAAAAACACACAACAATGACAGGAACTCTACATGATCAGCCTGGGTCTGAATCCCAGAAAGCCTTTCAACCAAAGTTGTTAATTGTGTTGTTCTATGTATTGTTTGTGTGTAAATGTGTACTGTATTACTGCCACTGGGTGTCAACCCAATTGCAGTTAACAAATATATATATATATATATGAATATCAATGTATTTTTGTATCCACCTTCAGCACAACTACTAATTACTATTTGAGGCAAGAAGTGCTTTGAACAAAAGTTGTACAGAAAAATGAAACAAATTTTATGCTCCATACATTTTTCATGCTTTTTACTTTGGAAAATAATGAAACACAAATGTACCAAGGTACCAGAATTGTGAAGATATGTAGAGATTAATTTCTTCTATACTAGACAGACTAATAATTATGTTACTTAGGAACAATGTTTCAAGTGCTTCTCTCCCATAATGGATACTAAACCAAATACCCTACCATTCTGACATTTTAGTTCTTGTTTCCATCAAAAGACTGCCCTTTAAAGACGGAAATTAGGCAGGAACACTCAGTGCACCATCAACCCCATGGTATTACAAATTTTGGTGAAATTCACAAACTAAAAACCAACTTAGATTCCTGGTTTACTCCTCATATCATTACGGGGCAAAACAAGGGAGAAAATGATTGAAATTTACATAGCCAGAGATGCCTCCTCTACTTGCAAAAAGTCAAATCCAAAGTGAAGTCTATGAATGGGGACACCCTGTTGCAAAGGATTAACAAAACGCTGGCAATTCCAGCTGGAATTTCGACCAACTGTTTTCCAAATGCAGATCATCCACACTATATCACTATCACTAAGCTGACATTCAGATCGGTGCTTTCCAGTCTTAATGATTCACAGATCATGAAGTGCTTCAGGTTTTCCCAGAGCGAATACAGTCTCACAGTGTACAATACACATAACAAGATTTGAGTCTCTCAGAGTAGTAACTGAGCGGGATAACACCTGGAATGTGATGCTATGCAGTTGGTAGGAATGTACTGACATTTTGGATGTTCAGTGGTGAACATCTGTCACACTACATGACATTATATCCCATAAGACAGTATTATTTATATGGAAAAGTCTCAAAATATAATTATTATTCACCTAAACTCATACACACTGATAAGACATCACTATCATCATCTACAATTGACACTATTAAATATGCTTGAGGGCATATGCAATAATGTGTGATACTGGCCAGCCCTGGTACTATGGCATTGTAATAAAGCAGAAATAAAAAGTCACCAGAATTAACTTATCTAGTAACACTGGAGTACAAACAGAGGGGAGATGGTGGGAGGGAGACAAAGAGGGAGGGAGGGAGGAAGGAAGGAAGGAAGGAAGGAAGGAAGGAAGGAAGGAAGGAAGGAAGGAGTGAGGGAGGGAGGGAAGGAAGGAAGGAGGGAGGGAGGGAAGGAGGGAGGGAGGGAAGGAAGGAGTGAGGATGGCAGAAGGGAGGGAGGATGGCAGAAGGGAGGGAGGGAGGGAAGGAAGGAAGGAGGGAGAAAGGAAGGAAGGAAAAAAGGAAGGAAGAAGAGTAAAGGAAAGGAGGAAGAAAAAAAGAAGTAACTTGAAACACCAATTACTTGGCTCATAAAAGGTAATGGGAAATAAAAACAAGCTACTGGTATTAAAATACCTATTTCAGCAGCTGCGACAATCTATAATCACTTTGAAAACATTAACACAGAAGACATAAAAAATCCAAACTTAGCAGATTGTATGCATAGTACCATTGCAATTGAAGACACTGCATTCCCATCCTCTTCCCTGCTGGTCCTCTCCCCTGTGGTGCCTTCAACCAGGTTTACAACTTTACTGGCTGCTGTGGTAGTTGGGGTACTGGAGGTGGATATGGAGGCAACAGTGGGTGTGGCACTGTCAGCCTTCTGGTTGTCTAGGTCCATGATGTCGGCATCTTCCAGAGGCCAACTTCCTTCTCCCAGCTGCTGCAGCATTGCCATTTCTTCATCTGTTGCTCCCATGGCTTGCTGCAACTCCCGTAGGCCACCAGCTGGGTCCACATCTGCAGTACCAGATTGCAGCAGGTCCACATATGGCTGATATCCAGCAGCAGCTGGCAAACCGTGTGCAGGCCGCTCATTGTCCAGAATCTTAATGAAATGAAGTCAAAGCAATGCCAGGTAAAAATACAGAAAAACACAAAGCAATTAATATAATTTACATTACTAGAAGCAAAAATATTGCAAACTACCACAAAATGACATGTAACAGTCTTAGCAATGCTTCCTCATGTTACTTAATAATTTGTTGAGCAAGAGTGTCTGATAAAAAGGTGGGAAAAATAAAATTAGAAGAAGAATACATTTGGGAAAGGCACGTCACAATGCTATTCATAAATTACAGTCACCCAACTGTTTTCCAAAACATTCAAGATGAAACTATTTTGCCAATTTCTTCCAAGAATAGGAATACATATTGAGCCAAAAGTCACACTGAGAATATTCAGATAGTCCCAGTACATTAATACAAACATATTTTTCATATCTTAATGTTATCCATTAGCATATGATTAGTAATGCATTTCTGATACATTAGTTACAACAAGAGGGGTTGGTCACCATACATGCCACAGGTCATGTAGGCCATAATACTACGAATGAGGCAGTTTTATTTTTTGTACTACAGGCCCAACCTGTGTAACCGACTTCTTAACACGTAACCTGCAAAAAACATAATCCACATAATAATGCATTCTCCAAGAATGAATTCATATTACTATTTGATGACAGCCAGCATCTGTATCCTTCTCTGGTGCAAGTATCTAAGTTACAAGTGTCTGAAAACATACTACACCAAAAAATACTTTAGGTAAAGTAAGTATGATGATACATACAGACACTAGTATACTTGATTTGTGACAGAAGGGTTATGATACACAAAATAATGCCACTGGCATAGGGGTGGATGGGGGAACATAGAGAAATGTGATGGAAAGTAGTAAAAGTAACATTAACATGGATCTTAGAGGAACAGGTAGGCTGTGAGAATGGAAAGTCAATGGGAATGGTTTATGACTGTGTCCAATGTTGTGCTTTGGTATTAGTAGTTTTAAAACTCTAGCATAACTAGAGACAGTTAACCAACTCCAATGCCACTGAAGGTGAAAGTGCATGATGGCAGGAATACGGGTTTCACGTGGTTTCCAACATTTATGGCACAGCAGTTACTGTATCTATCAAATGCTTCAGCATTTTAAATATATTCTACATTGTGCCACACTGTATTTATATGAGCCACACAAATCACAGAACAAAGAAAGTTATTATTTCCTTAAACAAAACTAAATGGCTGATCCTTGTATTGCATTCAAGACTGTTAACTGTAAGGAACTTAACTGTTGCATAACAGAGGAATTTCAAGCTTAAAAGTGTTAATGACATTAGAAAGTCAGTCAGTATACAGCACTTCATATATGTGTGTGTGTGTGTATGTGTGTGTGTGTGTATATATATATATATATACACACATATATATGTGTGTGTATATACAGTACATGAAAATGATTACATATGGGGAACAGAGTCAAATGAAGTAGTTATGACTGTATAGTAGGGCATGTGCCTGGTAAGAGGCCACACTTTATAAGGTATGCCTGGCAAAAGGTTATGACCTTAAGGAAGCACATGTGCCTGGAAGAACTAACAAGTGGTTACAATCTTATGGTAGGACCAGCAGTGGTAGACTGACTGGAATAACCCTGCAAGAGTTCATTATCTCCATCTTAAAATTACAATATATTCATAAATTACAGAAAAAATGGTACCTTAAAACATAATTTTAATAAACAATGATCTCCAAAAATGTTTACCTGGTTAACAGAATCCATTATGGAGCCCAAGCTTGTTGAATTGGATTGGAAGAATGTGCCATCATTCTGATTGGTGACTGTATTCCAATTCACGCTGGAGTTAACCTCTCTACCCCAAGCCATTTCTTGTGGCCACTGACCTGTGTACAGCCACTGGTTGTTATCCACCTGACCTTCAAACCAGCCTGCTTGCTTCTGCACCTCACCTGATGTTGGCCAATTAACTCCATTCTGCTGTATTTCCCTTTCTTTCCCCACCCAATCAGTTGTGACATTTTCTGGATGCTCTGTACACACAGCAGGTTGATCAAAGAACACACCAGCATCATTGCTAGATGCTGCTACAATCTCATTTATAGCCCGCACAGCTGGTAATGTCTGAACTTGATTTGCTCCCTGCTGAACTCCATCTACTGTCAAATTCTGTATTTGACAGCCAGGCTCTGAGATGTGTCCCTTATCTGAATGTGATGCAGGTTTACTGACATATGTACTAGACTCACTGGCTTCTCTTTCTGGTGAATCTGTGCTCTGAATACATGTTGAGAATTGTTCAACTTCCATATTTTGCATCAACGTATATGTCCGTTCAGGTTCTGCAACACAAAGTTCTTCACTTTCTACATTCTGACCTACAGAACATTGTTCTTCATATACTGTATTTTCACTTATAACCAAACAAGACTTTCCAGCATCTATGTTTTCAGCTACAGAATGATGGTCAGCATCCAGATTTAGAACACCAGAAGAACAAGGATGTTCAGCTCTGACACTCTGAACTGCAGAGGAGCAAGAGTTTTCAAATTCTGTGTTCTGAACAGAAGAACAAAGCTGTTTAATTTCCACACTAGGAGCTGAACAACTAGATTCTTGTTCAGTTTCCAGACTCTGATTAACAGACAGCGATGACTCAGTTGCTACATTTGGATTGTGAGAATTAAGTAGTTCAGTTTCAAGAATCTGCTCAACTGGAGACTTCTCTTCAGATTCCGTATTATGGAAAGGGCGAGGGGGCCAATGTCCATGTTCTGTGTTTTGCACATCTGCAGGGATTGATGACTGATCCTTCTCAGACATCCTCTTGTGCGTAAGTGATAATTTGTGTTTCATCAAGTTGTAATTAGTGGAGTAAGGCTTATTGCACAATGTGCAGAAAAACACTGATCCCACACTGCTCTTCCGCTTTTGTTTTGGTTTGCTACTGTTGCAAACTTGCACATTCTCATTACTGGCCGCTTGCTCCTGACTCTCTGGCTGTATTGATGTCTTTGTCCTCTTCTTTCTATTTTTCATACTGGTGGGCTTTGTGAGTGTTTCTGTATCCACAGACCGATGCTCCACCTTTAGGGCTGGTCCCAGCAAAAGTGACTCACAACTATCCTGAGATTCCTCCTGTCCAGTCTCAATGTCTGTAACTATAAACTCATTCATTACTGGTCTTTTGGTTTTCTTGATGAGTCTGGTCTTCAACTTCTGCTTCTTATGCCTTTTTCTTCTGAGGTGTCCATTCCTATATTGTCTGCTGTTGTTTCGCAATTTCTTCTTCTTTTTTTTCTTACTGCCAGAGGGAAAGAAGTCACCATTGGCGATCATGGCTGCTATTTCCTCATAAGTTGATACATCAGTGTTTTGGCACAGTGCAGCCAAGATATTGGCATCTGGGAGGTCTTGACTGTTCTCTTCTTCTGTCTCACTTGTTACATCCGACCATGTGTACAACTCCTCATATGAAGTATTACAACGTGTCCGACGGGATTGCCGTAATGGTCCTTCCACATCTACCTGTGATTCCTCTGCCTTTGTACCATCCACAATGTTGATGGCCAACAAAGAGGAGCCCATCTGCACAACCTGACCATTCATTTCACCTTGCTGCATAATCACAGGATTTAAGCAATTTTCTTGACAAACCAGAGTGTCCGCATGTTCACTCCTAACAGGTACTGTCTCTTTCTTCCCTATCGCCATATCTGAGCCCAAACCTTCACCACTAATTTCCTCCAGATCTTCAGTTAGTGCTGCTCCACTTTCTTTCTCATTATCCATGTTCTTTGTTTCCGCATTTTCTACAGAATCCATTCTTTCCACTTGACAGATCAATCCCTCTCTTTTATCAAAAGCCAGTCCATCTGAGTCCTGTTCATCAATCCGACTACTGGATTCAATGTCACTAGTCAAGCTCTCTGAGTGTTCTTTCCCATCATTCAAAACACGCGTTTCTTCTCGTAAACCAATGAAAGTGCTTGTATCTTCTCCCTCAGTACTCAAGTCATTTGTTGTGTCATCTGGCTCATCACATAAAGTATTTGTTGTTTTTTGTGTATCACACCTCAAGACATTCATATTTTCTGATTCATCTATCAAATCCATTCTGCTGTCGGTATCAGGAACTGAAACACTTGTGTTCTCTACCTCTACAACCACACCATGTAGTTTATCCTTCCCACTGCCTTTATCTGTTCTCATTTCATCACCAATCTCTCTCTCCTGTACACACACTATACTTGCTGTATCCTTCTCAGTATTTATTGTCTGTTTCTCTTCCCCATCAACTATCAATCTGCACATCTGCTCTTCACCATCTGTAGGACTTAGCTTTCTTCTCTTACCAATTACAAGCTTAATATTTTGCCTAGTTTTCCTCATTTTATGTGCCATGAAGTTTGCTTTCTTCCTATTGCCCAGGCCCATTCCTTTGTTGTGATCAATCAGATGAACCACCTTTCTATTTGTATCACTGAAATTTGTCTTCCTCCTCCTTACCTTGACCTCCTCACAAATTGATACATTGGTAACTTCCCTGCAGCTTGGTACAATTTCCTCAGTTGGTTTTCTGATCTGCCTATCAGTTTCTCTTTCCTCACAGACGAAGTCACGAACATCCGTATGATCCAGTTCTTCAGCCTTTTCATTTACAGTGTTCGAATCTTTCCTCTGGCTTATACGTGAAAATGCAACACCTCTATCATTTGACTCACTTTCTTTCGTATGTTTTGATTTTCTTTTAGAGACCATTAGCCTTTTACCAACTACAGAGTTTGATCCCTCATTCCCTACAATCCTCTCACCACCCAAATGGTCTGTTTCTCCCCTCTGGTTTGAGCTGCAAGTCTGGTCTCCATTACTAATACAAGGAGACCTGATCTCCTCCAGCTGTGTCTTTGTTACTCTCTTTGTAACCCCAAATTTCTTATGTTTCACACAGCTTATTCTCTGACTCTGATTTGCTTTACTTTCATCAGCTATACCTGACATTCTTGTTTGATGTCCTTCATTAATCAACAGGTTTGTCTTTTTAGTCTTTCCTACAGAAAGTGCGGTATCACTCATCAGACCAACAGGTGAGGCAGCCAGTGCCACATCAGATCCAAACTCATTCACTGGTCTCTTTACCTTTCTTTTGACAACCAACAACTTTTTATCAGTTCCAGAGTCTGTCTCCTCATACAGAAGAGGATCTTCCTTCTTTTTACTGACACCTGAGATGTTTGTTTCATCTCTTGTACTGGCCAAACAATCTGTTTTGTTATCCAAGTCCACAAGTGTGTCTTGCAATTTGCTAACAGAAGAGTTAACACCTTGTAAATCATGCGAGTTAACACCTTCTTCATTTTTAGATTGTATTTTATCAAATTTTCTTTTTGTTCTTCTCTTAGTACCCATTTGACTTTTACCTTCCACATCCTGTCTTTTAAAGCACAAACTGCTTTCTTTTCTTTCATGACCAGTGAGAAATCTTACATTTTCCATCTGTGTACTCTTGTGAGATTCTGATTCCTCTGTGTACCTCCCTGCTTTTTTCTTTGAAATCACTAATTTTTCAACTTTTGAATGAACACCAGCAGGGACTCCTTCAGCTTGTGATACTTCCAGAACACCAACTGGAAGACTGGCTTTCCGGCAAGCCTGTGACTGATGCTGTCCATTTACATTCCTTGTATCCTGGTGCCAGGATTGAGTCCTACCTCTTTTCCCTCTCTTTAGTGTTGCTCTCCTGGACATCAAAGGACTCTTCTCAGCCAAGCTAAGACAATTTGATATCTCAGATGGTTCTTCTGTACTATGCTGAACTGAACTTTCAGACTTAAAGACTTTGTCTGGTCCTATACCTATAAGCACATTCCCTTTAGCCAAACTTTTGGGTTCCAAACCTGGAGTAACTTCTGAATTCATGTGCACAACTGAACAACCAGGATCATATGCTGCAGAAGTGTTTGATTCCGGTTCTTTAAGTGGCAAAATTTTCTTCTGGATCACTTCCTTCAACTTTGCAATTGGCAGCAACTCTTCATTAAAGTCTTCCTCAGTCACCTGCACAGTTGATTTGGTGACTACTTTCTTGTCTTTCCTGTCACACAATGGGGTAGAGTTCTGGTGTCTAAACGGTTTGCATCGCTGCTGCTTTGACAAGGATTTAGACTTCTCAATGTCACGCTCTTGCACAACTTTCTGAGTTTCATCTTTATCAGTGGTGATAGCAGCACCACAAGTAACTGTTTCCTTACTTAGTTTAGACACTGTAATAAAGGAACCAAAATATTCAGCTAAAGGTTTATCATCACTATCCATTTCCCCCTGTGAAATGACACCTGCTTCAACTACATCGACTTGTGTGTCTACAGAAGCTTCCTGTTTACTAGGCTCCTCATGTAATGGAATTTGCATAGTCTCAAGTCTTACGTCCTTTCCTTTGAAGACAGCTGATGACTTTCTTGTTTTCATGGTTGCCCCAGTTGGTCTTAATCCAGCAGAATTTTTCATTGGACCCTTGGATTGTTTTTTACCTTCAACCAGCAGTGGCTGTCTCACCTTTCCCTCCACAACTGATACAGTCTTTTTTATATCCTTTGTCAGTATATCACCATTCTTTTTCTCCTCACAGTCTTCACCCAGTGGCTCACAACCCACAGGGGACAATATTGGAATATCACATAAATCTTCTACTTTGGGACTAGGAGTTTCAGTCTTCAAGTTCTCTATAGGCTCTTCTTTCTGCAGTTCTGGCATTTTGTCATCCACATCACTGTTGGCAGGGCTATGAGTCTCATTTTCAGTGCTGAAATACTCATGTTTTCTATTATCTGTACTGTCACTCATGCTCTCAATGCTATCAGGTTTCCTCTTTCCTCCTTTTGGTATGTCAGTACTGCCAAATTCCTTCTTCCCTGCAGGCAACAGAATGTTTGCTGTCACAGATCTCTTCTTTTTTGCCGTATTAGTTTCTGTGACAAGTGCCATACCATCACATTCCATCTGCTTCTTTATTCTTTCACTTTTAGATTGGTCACACCCCTCCTTCCCCACAACCAGGTTACTACTGTTACTGTTTGTGAAGGCAGCTGGTTGCTTTTTCTCAAATGGTCCAACATTTACATTTTCTGTGCATTCAAGCTGTCTCTTTTTTCCAACTGGACTGTATTTTCCTGCACTGCCAAGTTTCTTTCTTCCTCCAAGTGGAATGCTACTGACAGTTCCTCCAATTTTCACCTGCTTCTTACCTGACACAGCTACACCAATGCCAGAGTTCTCAGGCTTTCTAGATTTCTTTTTTACTCCAGTAGAATTTCTAACAACATTTTTTACAATTCCAGTTGAACTGCTAATGGCACCTTCTGTTCCACCCAGTTTCATCTCTGTTGTCAAGGCAATGGCATTTTCTGTGCCATCAACTTCCTTTTCAGCTGCAACTATTCTATTCAGCAAACCTGATTTGGTTTTTGTTCTTACTGTTTCATCCCTGATAATTTGTGTGTCCTTAATTTTCTTTTTTGTTCTTCCTGGACTACTGTTGGTGTTTGTTGTGCTATCAACTTTCTTCTTCGCTCCTAATGAGCTGCTGCTGGCATTTTCTTTGGTGTCAATTTTCTTTTTTGTTCCTACTGGACTGCTACTAGCATTTTCTAAGATAACACCTTTCTTTTTCTTTCTGGCTGGACAACTACTGGCACTTTCTGTTCCTGGCTTTCGCTGTGTTCCAACTGGACTAGCACTCACAATTTCTACGTTATCAACTTTCTGTTTCGTGGTGCTCACACCAATGTTTTCCGCACTAGTAAGGCCCTTCTTTAATGCATCTACATTATTGTCAACCTTGCCTTTTATAATTCGGCTATCACTCAAGTTCTTCGTCTTGGTAATTTGTTTCAGAGTATTTGTCACTCTGGGTTTCACCTTTGTTCTCCCAATCTTGGTACAGTGCTCACTGTTGCTGCCTGGGCTCTTCTTCAGTCCTATGACATTCTCCTGTTTACCAACTGTTATGCTAGTGGGGTTATTCCTGTTCTTAAGTTTTGTTTTAACAGCAGATGTCTTCTTATGACATGCTGATGACTCACCAGTGACCTCTGTGTTACTACTCACAGCAGCTTTGCATTGCTCAGAGTGCTTCAGCCCAGCAGACCCAGAGGGTGTCTGCATAGAGGACAGTAAACAGGAGTTCAGATGCTCTACTTCATTTAAACCAGCATCATCCTGAGAAGGCACATAAATACAAGTCTTACGATGGCGTAGTTCTGCTGAACCACTATCAAACTGCAAGCCACAACCCTTGCAGATAATGGGTTCATCTGTGACCTCATCTGGGTGGGTATAGCCCTTATTACGAAGGAAGCGCTCCTCAAGTTCTGACTGACTCAGTTTTGCTTTCTTTTTCACAGAATTTTGTTGACGGGATTCCAAATTCTTGCGTTTACCTGGCAATACTGCTCTATTCTCTTCTATACCAGGATGTCTCTTTACAGACAATTTTTTCGTAAGTTTCTTGGTGCTAGGACCAGATGGTGGGATCTCGGTAATGGCACTTTCTAACATGGCAATGCGCATTGCAGCAAGGATGTTGGAAGTCTCAGTGCTGCCCACAGTGCTACGGTCCACATCAAATTCTTGTACATTCGTTCCTGAACCAGAATTTTCCATGCTCTTTTCTTCTGTTGGTTCATTCAGCCCAATACAAGTCTGAGGTGAAAATGGCTTCCTATTGCGAACCCTATTCTTATGAAGGGTTGGCTGCTTGGTCTCTTCTGAGCCATTCAAAGGAACAGACTCAGGTTTGCTTGCAACAGGGGACAGGGACCTACCCACTCTGGGACCTTTTTTCTGGACCTCACTGGTTGCAGACTTAGAATGTGAACCTGAACTGACTGGCTGAGGCTTTGATGGAGGCAGTTTTTTACTTGGAAGCTCCTGTTTGAGAGCAGAAGTTTGTTCTGATGAAACAGTGGGTGCAACTGTTGGAGTTCCTGGCAGTTTCTTTGGGGTACGAATGCCCAGTTTCCTATATACTGTGTCATTTGTATCTGCTGTGGGTGACCTGACTTGTACGCTCTGAACCAATCTGGGACCAGTCTTGTGGGACGTCCGCACTACACCGGATGCAAATGACACCTACACAGAGCATCATAACATGCACTTGCTAAATGAATATTGCTTACAATTACCATACCTGTTGCCAAAGAGGCATAAAATACATGGACTAAATGTAAATGTAACCAGCCACCTCTTTGCTACTGTTCATATTTTGAATGAAACTGTCTGAGAAAATTTTCCCTCAATAAGGCAAGAGCCAGTAAATTCCCCTTAACAGGCTGGCAAGAGTACCTTTATCATGCAGTATGATGCCAGTGAAATTTGAAGTTTCCACAGTAGCAATTATAAAGGTTATAGTTTTCTAGATGTTATGCCATATGGTGTGAAAGTCATAAAATGTATCCCTCCAAAACACTGGTATCTCTTCACTAGACCACATGGCATTACATCCCAGAAGTCAGTACAGTTGTCTACATGATATTGGCACTTACATTCAATACCATATGACCCCCTTTTGCTCACTGGCAAGTCTTGCATGCACATTTGCACCCAACAGGACATGCCTGGCACCAACACCCAATGCAGTTCATATCAGCTGTTGTCTCTCCACCAAAGTATGAAATGTGGTGAGCCAATATGGTGCCTAACTCAGATCTAGTGCAGAATTTCACCTGCCATAATTATGCAAATTTACTTCAATTCAGGCCCTAATTACCATAATGTCTCACAGTGTATGTTTGAACAATCACACCAGAGCTTCATGTTCAGGGGGTTTAGGTTAAAACACCAGCCTTGTCAGTTATTTTTCTGGGTTTGCTAGTCTCTCCAGGCAAATATTGTGGCAGTGCCTTAAAATGTGTCAAATTCTGAATTGCACGTGCCTGGTTACATCACAAGTGTGAAGAACAGCAACTTCCATCTTACTTCAGGGCTTAAATAAAGGTTTCAAATGTCTTATTGAACATTAAGATTTATCTAGAACATGATGCCAGAAAGGTACTGATATTTCAGAGAAACCTGCTGCCTCCATCATCAGGGCAAGAAGGAAGAAGCAGGTTCTTCGGCACCACTTAATCCAATCTACAAAATAAAATGCATTATACCCATGAAAAGTAATTTTGGTTATAACCACTGTATAAACCTCAAAGCTCATCTTTCTAAACATGTATGTCTTATTAACTTTGTATGTTGATGTTCATTGTTGACAGTATAACCTCTGCAGTAGTCGAAACAGCATTGTAGAACAAGTGAAGAATCAATAAATATATCATTATCTTCACTTCCTTTGATGGCAAGACCATCCTTATTATCAGCAATTTGCATTCATATAGCCACAAGAGATGCCATGTTTTCACCCACCACATTCAATACTTTTCATTCAGCATGATCAGCTGCTTTCCCACATAAGATACATTCTTAAGACACCCATCACCTATATTCAACTGTCTATTTATGTATCCACCCATCCTCTTGATGTGTATTACAGCAGTGCAACAGGCTTTGGAAGTTAAAGCACCAAGGAGCCAGCAATCATCAGAGAGATGTAATTTTCAAACATTAAAATGACTGTGGAAGATGACACTATCGCTGCTGAAAAGTTTGTTCAGCAGCTGCAACACATTACTGATGAAGGAGGTTATTCACCCCAACAAATTTCAAAAATCGAACAAATTACTCTGTTCTGGGAAAAGATGGCTTCGGGGACTTACATCTCTTGAGAGGAAAAATCAGCACCTGCATTTAAGGCTTCCATATAAACACATAAACATTTCCAGAAACATATAAAAACTGTGTAGATAATATTAAATGCCAACACTCAGAAACAGGCAGTGTTTGTGTAACAACACTACCACAGTCCTATCGGAATGAACCGCCCCAGGAACTATTGATGTCTCTTACAATTTTAGTGTATTAGAAATGAATAAATATATTGTATAGAAATGTATGTATATTGTACTGAAATGTATATATACTGTACATACAGTACACGTACACTCTAGAGGTCTTGTAAGTCCACTAGTGGCATGGTCGTACACTACATAGGATGAGGCTGTCAATCCCCAAACTCCAAGAAAATCCTCTGTTTTAAATGGGAATTCTGCGTTTGATTTCTGTGACTTTTTCAGGAACGTAACCTTGGCATACAGCAAGACCTGCTGTAGTATGGTATAAAAAATCCAACATTTTGGAGGAACTTTGCCACCTCCATTTTCAGGGAGAAGAGTGTTCTTCAGTGCTCCAACTCTTAACCATTGCTCTCACTGATACACAAAATAATTGTTTTGGCTGCTACAAATGCATTGCACACTAGAGGATTTACCCTCAGTGTCAATTCCCGAGAGGAACAAGCCCAACAAATCTGAGTCCTGCTAACTTGCCTACATATTAACTGTATTCTACTTCCACCTTCCTACTAGCTGCCTCTGCAGAGGCAGCATTCTTTCATACACAGGCAGTGACATGAATCACTTATCTCATCCAGATGTTAAGATGAGACAGTTTGTCCTAGAAGTAGAGTAGGCAGTGACAATAATATTTATAATTTTTGTGGAGGATTTTGTTATTATATTTCAATATTATTTTCCTTCTCAGACTTAGAAATATAAACAAATATCTTAAGAATGAATATGTTTCTCCGATACATCACTTTTATACTGTTCACCTGACTCACACAGGACCAGACACAAGCCACATTATTGAACATTCCTGAATATCAACTGATAACTATACTGATCAAGTTCTTACATACTTTTCATTTACTTCTCATATACATGGTCTGCAAAACTAATCAAAGGAGTATTCCATTTGAATATCTCTGTGATCTGCTGGTTCAGGGTCATCGGGTTCAGGAGATACCACAAAGGCAATATACAGACACTCTTGAAGGCCTTTTTTAACATGTCACTGAGATCTGCCAGTTTCATTGGTAAAGTTATTTTCTGATCAAAATGCAAAACTCCCAGTCTTGAGACTACTCTCAAGTGCCAGATTATCAGAATTTCCACATTATCAGACATCAGGTTACAGGAATGTTGATGTAATTTATTTTCACCCCAACCCTCATCATGATACAGTTCAGGTTCTTATACAATTAACTTTTGGATACAATTTTTTTACTGCAACAGTGCACTTTTATGGAATTTCAACATTAATATGGATCAGATTTAATTGGACATGAAAGAATTAACTAACCAGCAGCATATCCATGTATAAGCATAAGAAAATTTTGTAGATGAAATATGTATAAGCCTTATAAAGTACAAACCCACCCCCTGTGTTCTGGTTTTTAAAATCTACCAATCTGAGCACTGGTGTTCTGCCCTATGAAACACTGGTACCCCTGTACTAAACTATACAATGTAACATTCAAGAACATGAATTAACATTCACATCATATTCTCAAATCTTACAATAAAACCATTACAGAAAAAAATAAATAAGAAAAGACATAACTACCCCCCCAAAAAAAAAAAAGCCCTTGTCAGATAAACACAAAGCATGCAGTCAACTAAAGAAATATGCAGTCCTACTATGCTGCCCAGAACTCTTAACACACATCAAGGAAAAGTAACTACTGAGAAGTCTGGACACAATACCTTATATCTCTTCCTTAAGAGGCGGTTCTGTGGAACAGAGAAAACAGAACACAGCTAAGTGTAATGTGAACACATGGTAACCACGTTAATACACAACACTGTACCTCACAACATGCTACTTACACTGTGCATTGTACCCTGGCTGCGTGTCTTGATCTCATCCTCTGAGAACTGGATCACCCGCCGTGTCGACCGCTTAGCTGGTAGGTTTGCTAACATGCGCTGGATACTGTCACCTGCAACAATGTCAACATGACTTAATGGCTACTGTGTGCAATACACATACCAGCAAGCCAGACTGAAACCAATTAATTCTCTCATGTATGCATAATAACCTTACTGCACTTAACTGCAAGTAGTTCACAATTCTGCACATGGGCATGCAATCTGTAATGTATATTTCTCCAATGAGAAGACAGCAGCAAATAATTAAGAGTGGTGTTCTGGGTTATGAAACGGTGCAGTCCTGCTAGTGGTCAACAAAGTTTTGAAGGAACCTGTTACCCTGAGGATGAAGGCAGCAAGTTTCATTGCTGTGACCACCTATGAAACTGCAATGTCACAAACTCGAAGGTCGCAGCCAAATCCCAACAGCAGAATATGCAGGAAGTAATATTTTCAACTAGTATATGCCAGAAGTCTATAGATTTGGAATAGCCACTTGTTATAAATATGCATCAACAGATTTGCTATAACTTGAACATTCAGTAGCTGGTTCTCTACAGCCCTTAGTGATAAAAAGCAGCATTCATAAATTTTTAATCAGCATGTACTACAACTTGAAAACAAGCAACTTAAGCATTACTAGAAAAGATACTGAAATGAATGATACAGTGGTAGAGACAAGTGTCATACTGGATATTAGGACTCCCCCATCAGCATTAAAACCAAATATTTTGAACAAGCAGCCAATAATTAAACTAGGGACAAGACGGTAAGATCAGTTAAAGAAATGCAAAATAAACAAGTCAGCAAATATAAGAATTAACACAAATGAGGTGGGTGATGCATGTACAGAGAAGAGACATGTGAACTGGCTTTTTGTGGGGGGAGGGGGACAAGAGAAAAGAGACTGCTTACAAGACTTAGGCACAGATGGGAAGATAGCATTACAAGAGATCTTAGAGAAACAGGATAGGCATGGACTGGAGTCATCATGTTCAGGAGAGAGACAAGAGGCAGGCTCTTGTCAACACAGTAAAGATCCTTCACTTTCCATAAATATGTGGGAAACTTCTTGATTAGTTGACATGCACTTAGCTTCTCCAGTGGGACTCAGCTCAATGGAATCAGTTAGTTATGAAATGTAGGCACAGCACAGTTCTGGCATATTTAGTGATATCAGAAACTTTACAGATTCCAATAAAGCACCATACACTCGTTTTGCTGCTCCTAGAAGTTGTCAAATACAGCAAAAATATGAATGGAAGTTGGCATGAGCAAATTGTTAAAATTATTCCCACCAAAATACACAGTGGCATTTAGACTGGACCAAAACATATAAGGACTGGACCCTAAAAGTCCGCTTCCACTGATAACGAAGCAAGGGACATTGATGGGCAAGATTATCCAAGCAACAAGAAGCCCAGACGTAAACAAATGTGGGCTCACTTTACCAGACAGACAAAAATTCTACTTTCCCTACATATCTCCACAAGAGAAACTGCATCTACCCACACCATGGTTAACTGCTCCAAGCTAGACTACTGACTACCGCAAAACAGAGAGTATACATAAAATGGTGTCCCTTGTATTACACAGTAAAATATACAACATATAATTTGTTGTTCAACAACTGTGGAGAAATTGTCTGAAAAGAAAGCACGAGTTAAAACAAACAAACTCACACATCTGTTCCAATTGTCGGCCTCAATTGCTTAGTCATCACAATCAGATGATACGGTTTACTGACCCTTGAAGTTATGAAGTGTGTGAGTTACAAAAAATGGCAGCAGTTTTACTGCAATGTTATTACACGTACTGTCACCTGCTACAGAGCGATGTCGGGCACGGAAGTACTGCTTCACTGGTGTGGTGGGAATGTTACGCTTCATTCCACGGCGATGGCTTCCTTGCTGTCGTCGTCGCCTGCTGCCAAAAGGACGCCACTTCCTGGTACGACGTCCACTTGAATTAGGACTTGGAAGCAACATCCACGTTGTGTCTCCACCACATTCCAAGACATGTCTAAAAGACAATTGTATCATCATGATGACCTATGGCTGGCAAGTGTGTTATATAAGAAACAATGTTAAATGACAGAAAGGTTAACCACAGTGTTTTCTGATAAATCACTTTTAGGCCAAAACAGAAACACCAGCTTTGAAACATTCACCACACTTGGCTGATTTTGTATCAACATGCTCAATAATGAAGATTATCTAACATGCCTAAATGAACAGGTTTCCCTTTTTCACTTCGGAACAAGCACAGCCCATTTCCAAAACACGGTTTCCAAAATCCTGTATTTTAATCAGGTAACAGACAAAGTCCAATTGGTGTGCCATGAAAATAACTTTCTTCATTACTCTGCTCAACCCTTTGGGGATGAATACCAGGTTAGATGATGTGAACTGTGTTGCTTAAAATGCTGAAGGGCAGTTTAAGCCATGGCAAAAATGTCCCACTTATGGGACATTCTTGTACAGCCCAGTTGGACATACTCCCACAGGTAGTCTGCACCTCTGCCTAAGTGACACTAAAGTTTGGTTAGTCAGCATGTTCCCTACCTCCTCCCTTACCCCTTTCTGGGCCCCTGAAATCTATTTTGTAACAAATTTTTATGATGCAATCTGTCTCCTGGCTCTGCTGACTTTTCTACTTTCTCATCACCTGCCCTGGGGTCTAATGTGAAGATAATATAAACACATGCCTACAGAAACTCAGTGACATACTCCAGACATGAAATGAACTGACTGGGAGTGGGGTCTATAGCTACAGAACAGTTACTGGTAGGGTACCTTGGAGTAGTCCTGGGGCACTCTAAGAGGGATCCTGGAGGGGAAAAAATGGCAACACATAGCTCTCAACCCCACTAAATTTCCTGGGTCCAAAGTAACTTGAAACAGCAATCACAACCTAACTTATGTATTTGTTTTGTGCTTGCCATACAAGTAGAAAATAACTATGTAGGATTATAGCACACAGTGAAATGAGATATGCCACGAGTTAAATGTATAATGGGTATGAAGCTAGACTGTGTGGTCCATTCGTTCAGTGAATACTTGTACGACACCACAGTAAACTTGTCAAATACAGTCACCTGAACTGTAAATACTGTAGGAACCGAACATATAAATAGTGTGCAGTTGTGAAAATAGTGATCCAGGGTGCCAAGTATCTGTAAAATTATGTAACATGAATCTTTTAACTGCAATGTAGATAATGCAAGCAATTCATAGGCATCAGTTTATTACGTAAATGTATAAACAAATTTTTTTCGAGCTTAACCAATTCACCAACAGACTGTTAAATTCTATTTCGTTAAATGTGAAGGAAAACTCAAGAGATAGATATGCATGAAAAAAATTACAGCCTTTTGCAGATTACACCAGGCATTTCTGGAGTCAAGTGATTACAATAAAAGTCTGTGTAGCAGCTTTGTTTAATTTTACTTCTATCCTCCATACCACTTCAAAATGGCATTTTCAATAACAATCTGGCAATCACACTGCTTACTAACGTTAGTTTTACCTGTGTAGTTCAGGTAGCATGCTGAACACTCTCTCACACTTGGTACAATTTACTTCCGAGCTCAGTGTTTGCAGTGGCACAGCTTCCATGGTTTCACGAACCAAAAGAAATCGACGGCAGAAGTCCTTTGATGACATGCCAACAAACTGGGACTTGCTGTAGACAGAAAAAGACCATATACAATAACAGTTCTTGTTTTCAAAACAGTACATAACAATAAACTGGCTGAATAGTATTCACTACCACAACCTAATTTTATGCAGCCCTAGGTGGAGATCTGATGGCTAGCACATGGCCAAGAGGAGGAGGAAAAGTTCACGGGAAACAGAGCAGAACCAAACTAGAAGATCTCACATAACTCTATAACCAGAATTTTACATTTATGGCAACTTGATAAGTTTTCCCCAGTCCCTCCATGCAGGTGCTGGGATATTATCTCTATTTAGGCTATGATTACTTCCACATCCTTTCCAGTTCATTATCATTCTACCTCTCATTGCTAAATAGTACAAGCTTCTGCCAGCATTGTTAAATAAACCACAAATTTTAAAAAAACTCATATGAAACTGTTTTCCATCCCACTTATTCAATAATACGAGGTTTTCTTGACAAGTTCATAGTCCTACAGCTGGTCAAAAAGGTCCCCACACCCTCACGAAACTCAAAGGTTCATTACCAATTTCACTAAAGCCTGCCAGTGGAATTACGCCTCACCCAGTGCAGTCCACATCAGACCTTCTATAAGATCCATTCAGTACTATCCCCTATGACAATGACAGCTGGAGTGCAATTCCTGGCAAGGGTAAGGATGAATTTCTTTGTCTTCAGGTACAGGATGGTTCCAATACCTTCTAACCAGCATGTGCTGGTCATACAGTAGAGTGTGAAGATGACCAAACAAAAACAAAACAAAGTAGAGAAGGTTAAGAACAAGTGCAGTGTTACTTCCATGCCCATACATACCTTCATGGAAGCATAAGACAGAGAAAACTTTCATCTTTACACCTTATCTACACTAATGACAATACTCATCTGTCAGTACAATAACTAGTGAACAATGAATTGATGTGATGCACCACTTATCATCCTATGCCAAGTGTGCATGAGCCAGTTCTTTTACTCCTTACTGTTCCTGTGATCCCTTCTGCTTGTAACCTGGACCATCATTCTATGTTTGTTACTCGCCCTACATCATCTCCAAATTATGTTTCAAACCTGCACTTCCCAATTTGGTTTGGTTACAATAGCTTACATAAGAGTCCTTCTCTTTTGTTTTGTGGTAAGAACTGGAATATTAATTTACATTATTAAAGCTAACTACAACAGAATTCAAGTTTCTGGATTCATTTGATATTTGTTAAAAAGCATGGAGCTGTAGACCACATAAGGAATATTGGACATATGATGGGAAAGTAATTTTCTTGTGTGTTAGTAAGTAAATGTTGTTCATATTGGATGGCTCTTTTGCTAAAACACAATCATTTGTGTTATCTTGACTCTCATACTGAATTACTTGCACCACTGACCACCTTCCATGGCTACCCAGGATGGTATCTGTAAGAGGGTACGTTTTCAGTGGGTTGGGGTAGTGGGGCTATAACATGGGAAAGGCTGTCAAGGAATGGACATGGTCTAATTTAAGTTAATGTCCTGGCATCTGCATGGAGCGACTAACAAAAACCATAAGTCAGGACAGATGAAATGCCACCCACAATCTGAATGAGACACCTCCTCCACACACCAGAAACTTTCATGCTTTAGCCCAATCAACTCAACTGCAAGTAGGTAGTGGAAGCAGGAAATTTCATTCCCACTGGTCAAAACTTAAGTCCTAAATACCAAAATGCTTATTTCATGAGCTTCAATAACAGTCACATTGCAGTGATATGGCACCTGGTATCAAGAGCCTGCTCAAGATCCGCCTGCTCAAACTCATAATGCGTGCACCACACATTTGGGTGCTGGCTGTATTTATGGTCCTCCAAATCCCATAGATCAGTGAACATAACCCCACATGCTGCACAGACGTAGCTCCGAGGTCGTACCCACTCTCCACTCAGCTCCACCACAGACTCGGCTGCTCGCACATCATCAGCTGAGGACCAACGTTTCAGAGATGTGCTGCAAACATATCACGCTCCAGTTCAGAAAAATGAAACATTATTTGAAGATTACTGTTTTCTGGGATGTGACAATGCACTTTTTGGTACAGAGTTACCTATCTACCAAACCTTCAAAGCCATGCAAATCCACAATCTTAATCACGAAAGGTGCTTACCAATTATCACTTCTAAGTCTTTATAAATGGAGATTTTTTTTAATGCATTCAGTGATATTATATTGACCTATCTGCCTCCTGGATCCCTGGCAATGGTACAGTAATTCTATTTTGGGGTTGGAACATGCACATGAGACACTATCCATTAAAGAACAAAATTCAGGGGAAAAAGAAGGTGGTGAGGAAAATGGAATATCAAAGTGTACAATGAAAACCGAGGTAACAATTCACTGAGGTGGTTACTGAACTAAAGAAACTGAAAATGCATGAAAATGAACTGCTGGGGAGAATACTTGATCTGAGAAACATAGATTTTATCCTGTGTTGCATTATGTTATTTCCTGTTATGACAACACAGAAAAGGAAGTCAATATGTAAACAGGATACTACTTCTATGTTACTCAGCCTATTAAAGCATCAGAAAATGACCTTCCAACATACAAGTACAGTATGACAAGACAGAAAGAAAACGTGAGTGAAGGCAGAAAACTATTAACATTTCTGAGTACTTCTTACAGTGTGATGACTCAGAATATGCTGCAGTTTTGATCTATTTCATTGTGTGTGGAAGATAAAATAAATCTGTAAATTTTATACCTAGCAGTGAAGGTAGACGCAGCACCTCCTGGAGCTGCCGGCAGTACATCTCGTCCACGATTTGCTGCAGACCGTAAAGACCTCCTCCTATCTGCACACACTTTAGCACTAAGGCACAGCCCCCTAGAGAAGCCGATTATATCATCCTTTGAAATTTCAGCTGATATATCCACTGAACTCCGGCTGACAGCAGGAGCTGCGCTGAGACGCTTTAAGTTCTGCTGCATTGTAAGCTGTGTAGAGATGTCTAGGTGGGACATGTCCTTAATATATGAAGCAAGGCATACTGTTCCCTCCCTACAACGGCCATCATACTTTTTTGGAAAGTTAAATTTCTCCCACGGTGTCCTATGATGATGGCGATGACTATGTTTCTCTTCATGACTTGTAGTGACAGATGTGAGGGGTTGTGAGATGAATGTATTACTTAAATCTTGTGATTTTTCTGCCACTTCATGCTCCAGCTTCCCGTCCAAGTGGTGCAGCAGGTTCTCCTGAATGTTTCCCGCAATTTGGCAATAAAAGAGTGTCTCTGGGTCTAAGTGCTTTTCTTCCTGTACCAGATCTCCCTTCACTCGCCGACTAAATTTACGTAGGCGAGTGCGACGCACTGCAGCCGTACCGGCCTTTGGTCGGGATTTTGGTACTCCAGATTCTGCATCACCAGTCACTTCTTGATCAACTGATGACTCATCATTTTTATGTACAGCACTGCGCCTTATGGCTCGGTTACCATCACCCTTGGTTTGGTCATTTAAGTTCAATGCAACTTCTACAGGTTTTGCTGCTGAAACTACTGTGCTCTTCCGCAACAAGCGTCCACTTCCTGCAGCTTGATCATTTATCACAGCTTCACTCTTGTTTAGCAGCAAACGCTGATTGAGAGGTATAGTATCATTTTCTTCTGTAGGGTCAAAGGTCTTTGTTAATAGTGCCGAGCTACTTCGAAGTGTGCGGCTTGAAACACCTTCACCTTCACCTCGTGTCACAGATAATGCAGACTTTGATTTTGTTTGAACACCAACTCGAGTTTCTGGTAGGGCAACAGAATCTGTTTCTCTTACATGTGATAGAAGTTTCGAGCCTGTCTCTATGGAACACATGCTTGGTGGCAATAAAGACTGTGGACTTTCTCTCACTGATTCACAAACTTCTGTCAACGCAGCTTTGTAATTTTCTTCTAATGAATCAGACACCTCTGTTGACACAAGTTTGAGATCTTCTTTCAAAGAATCTAAATTATCTGTAAGTAGAGATTCTGAATCTTTCTCTAACAAACCTGAACTTCCTGTCAATTCACATTTACAATTCTCTTTCACTGAATCGAAACTCTCCATAGATACAGATTTCGATTCTTCATCCACTGAATCCAAAGACTCTGGAACCTCTACAGAACCTGAACTCTCTGGTAATGCAGATTTTGAATTTTCCTCCAGAGAATCTGAAATTTCCTTTCCTGATTTTGAATTCTCCTCCATGAGATCTACAATTTCTAGTGATGAAGATTTTGGTATTTCCTCCATAAGATCTGTAGTTTCAGCTGATGCACGTTCTGAATCCTCTTCCATAGAATCTAAACTCCCTTTCTCAGCATGAAAGTAATTTTGCTCCACAGAAGTTTCTATCAATAAGGGTTCCACGATTTCTTCAGAACTTTCAATTGAGGGAGACTGAAAGTCTTCTTCCAAAGAATAAGATGTTTCATTCAATTCAGTTTTCAAATTTCCCTCCAGCGAATCAATACTCTCAGTTAATGAAACTTTAAAACTCTCTGCAGATGAGTGAGGTTTGTCTGAAACCATCTGCACTGAACCTGTACCTTCTTGTGTGAAATTTGAAGTTTCACCTAACGAAGGCTCAGAGTTGCTTTCCATGTCATCTGCAACATCATCTAATGATAATACAGTGCTCTCATCTGTGTTTCTTTTTTCAGAAAACTTTTGTTCAGAACATGACAGCAGAGAATCTGAAATTTCAGTTAATGAAGGATCATCACTCCTTATGGCACCTGCTGTTTCAGGTAGTGAAAGTTCAGAACTTTCTTCTTCCATGGAATCTGACGTGTCAACCAACGAAATCTTGGAGGGCCACTCAGTGGAGTGTAAACTGTCAGGTAACATAGATTTATCACATTCTTCAGTAGGGTTTGAAGACTCTTTATCACTTCCTACTGTGAAGTCTGAACGTTCACTTAATGGGAAAGAAGCACCTTGTTCCAAAGTTTCTAATGTCTCAGTTAATGAAGTTTCACCCAAAGACTCCACAGGATTTAAAATTACAGCCAATGAAGGCTTCACAGAATCATTTGGATCACATATCACAGGTGCTGCATGATCTGAAATTTCACCTAATGAAGAATCACTGTTGTCGTCCAAAGAATCCGACGCCTTTTTTAATACTGCATCAGAACATTCTTCCAAAATATTTTGAGTTTCATCTAATGGAGAATTACAGCTGATTTCTCTACAGTCTGAAGATAATTCAGACGTTTCACCTGGTAATATGGAGTTTTCTAATACATGGTCTGAAGTTTCAGTAAAAGGAAATTTATTATGAATTTCTGCCACTGAATCTATGGTTTCAGCCACCAAACTATGAAAACTTTCCTCCATGGAATACTGACAACTTTCTGTCGCATATTCTGAGGCCTCAGGTACCACAGTTACAAATTTTGTATTATCTTCAGAGTCTGAAATAACATCAGTTAACATTTCAGTTTTTTCATCCACAGAGACTGGAGTCTGTGGCTGTAATGTATCAGAACATGCTTCTAAAGGGTCTGAAATTCCAGGCATCAAACAATTAGGCTTGGCTTCTGCAAGATCTGAAATTGTAAATGTAGACACAGGACTTGCTCTAAGTGAAGAAACTGAGGTGTCTGCCAGTGAAGACTCTGAACAAGTTTTAAAAGGCCATAACGTACCAGCTGTTGGGGCTTCAGAACTGTCCACAATACAGACAGAAGTTTTACCTGCTGCTGAATTCTCAGATCCTAAGCTGTGGTTTAATACTAAATTCAAGTCCACACATTTATTCACTGCCACTGTCTTCACATGGTCTGCAGTGTCAACCAAAGAAATTGTTGAACTTGGCTCTACACACATTGAAGTCTCAGACTTATTTAGATCAACACTGTCCTCTGATTGGTCTGAAATATCCTCAAACACAGACTTTAAGGGGGGTTTTAAAACACAGCTGTATTTCTGTTTATTCAAAACATGGTCACCTGTAGTTTTAACATCAAGAGTCCCAAACACTTCAGGATTTGAACCACTTTTCTGAGCAAAATCACTACCTTCATATGCAGAAACTTCATCACTACACTCTGCAGTCTGAACTGTGAATTCAGACCTGTTTGCGCAAGTGCCAATTTTGTCTGCAGTACATGAAACAGTGCTACTAACATCCAAACAACGTGAAACACATTTATCTGCACAACTTGAGAGCACATCTACATGATCTGTGTTGCTACCAAACAAGGGAAACTGAGCAGTACAATGAGGAATTCCAGGGGAATTGGCCATTCCTTCACCAGCATCATTAGAGGGAAAGGCAGTGAAATCAACATCCTCTTCAGACCTGCCCTTGGCAACATTAGTGACTTCATCCTTTGGTTCTGTCTTGTTTAGGTCAGTGGTGTGATGAATTTCTCCTACTGTTTCTGATACAAAGTCCTTCGTCTCAAGGCCCTGTCTTTCACATGACAGCTTACTGGCATTTATTTCAACCTCACTCTCAGATGCCCTACATATTTTAGAATTTACAGGTTTTGTGCTCATAACATCTGATGTTGCCCCTTGTTCATCAACATTACACTCAGGATCCTTTTTATCTTGAACCTGGTCCTTTGACCCTTTCTCAGGTACCACACAGGGACTCTGACTCCTGTTGTCTAACACTGAAGCAGGACTCCCAGCACCCTGCACTGCAGAATTTAGACTTCGCTTTCCCTTGTGCACCTGTCGGTGATGACGACACATTGCAACATAGTCATTGAATACTTGATGACAGACACTGCAAGTGTACAGGAACTCTCCACCTGACCCAAGCAAATCTACACCCCCTTCACTAGATGTCAGCCCCTTGCTTTCATCCCCTAACTCAGGAGCAGACTGGGATGATTTTCCTGCAATGTTTACATCTGATGTCAGTGTCTGTGATAAGGGTGGCAGAGGCCTGGCCGTGCATACTGAATTCCACCGGCAGTCACCGTGATGAACTAAGGTTTGATGATGGTCCAAGGCTTGCTTAGAGTCAAACCTGAGTTCACATGTAGTACAAACATGGTATAGGTCTGGGTGGGTAGCAAGTAAGTGTTGAACAAGCAGAGGCAACTCTCTAAATGTGCCACCAGGTTTAATGCAGTAAGCACATTTATGAGGGGGGGTCTTGTTCTGTAAAGACAGCTGTGCGTGAGGATGAGTCCGGGACACATGACGCTTATGCAGGGTTGGAGTGGAGAATGACTTGTCACAGTACAGACACAGAACTTGACCTCGCTCTGAAGATTTCGGTAATTTTTCATTTGATAAAGACTTTGAAAAATGGCCAATGTTTGCAGAAGATTGCTTAGATATCACAGGTCCTGACAACTGGTCAGGGACTGTAAGCTTTGTGATACCAGAAGAAATAAATTCAGGCCTGGCAAGGCTTAAGGAATGGCTTGGCAGTGCCTGCTTTAGTGAACGACCTGATGAAGGATTTGTTGAATTGCAGGAGGAGAACTTTGATGAGTGGCCATATGAAGAGGACTTAGAAGAATCGCCAGGTGAAGAGGGTTTTGGTAAATGTCCTGAAGATAGAGGTTTCAATAAATGGTTTGATGGTATGTGTTTTACAGAACAGTCACGATTTGAAGATTCTGATGAATGATCACACTTTGAAATATGACTGGATGGTAGATGCTTTGAAGAATGGCCAGATACAAAAGACTTTGATGAAAGGCTAGCTGTTGATTTTGGCAAATCAAAATTTACCAGTGAATGGTCAGGTACAACAAATGACGACATCTGACTGAGCATTATTTGTTTTGAGATATGGCCTGGTGATAAGATGGCTGATTCACAAATCGACTGCCCATGTGCATTAGGAACTTGCGCCAAAGATGACAGCTCCTGGCTGCTGGCAGACTTTGACCTGTCCCTCACTTTACTCCCTTTCTTGAGATTTGGAAGTGACTTGCTGCGTGCTTTCTGACTACAACTTATAGGCTTGGTTGCTGTTTTTTCCTTGCTTGTTGCTGCAGCATGCTTATATGTGGATAAGTGACATCTTAGTTCTTCCTTAGAATCAAAACAAACACTACATGAATGACAGCAGTATAAATTAGGAAAAATCACATCATTTTCTACTATGGAATTTACTGTTGAGCATTTCTCACTGTTCAAGTTCTTTGTGACACTGTCAGGAGATCCCGGTGTTTCATCTATGTCTGTGCCCACTGCAACATTTTTCCTCTCAACAGATGAACCTGATGGGTTTTCTTTGGCAAATCTTTCACTGACAATGATACAACAATTAGAGATATCACGCTCAGTGAGATACCAATGATTGATATGAGTTCGAAGGAAGTGTCTTTTTAGGCTGAAGGAACGCTGGTACACTCCAGAGCATATGTCACATGCAAACAGCTTTTGTCCATCCGACATTTTAATCAGGTGAACAGGCTCCAATTGGAACAGGAATCTCTGTGGTGTAGGTAATGTAATGGTGGATGGATGTTGTGGCTTCTGTTTGTTGCCTTTCAGAGACAAATAACTTGAACAAGGAGTTTTAGAACAAGGAGACATGCAGAGAGGTTCTAAGACAGTATCTGAAGGAGAGGTTACAGATGCAACAGAAAGGGAACCTGGAACTTTCATGCAAGTGGGTGTAAACAGGAGGACAGAATCTTCCCCCAAAGGTGAGTCTTCCGAACTATCATCAGGAGTACTTGGCAGTGACGGATCAACAGTCATGGTCTTGTGACCTTGGAACACGGGTGGTGGAGTGGATTCTTCAGCAAAGCTATCTGGAGGAGAGGGGTACAATGGTAGAACGCTGGAGGAAGCACCCATTTCTTTCAATCTGCTTTCATTTGTTGGGTCTTGGATTAAATCAGGTTCATCTGCAGATGAGTGATGGCTGTCACATGCTAAGTATTGCTTTGTGCTAGACTGCTTGTTCTCAGCCAAGGCACTGTTGGTACTACTTCTGCAAAATTTCAAGGCTTCAGACACCTTGGTGACTGGCAGTCTACACCACACAGAACCCCCCTCCATCTGCTGTGGACAGTTCTGTCTCTGCTGTGCTACCTCATCAGCCTGTGACACGAGCTCTTTCAGGAGAAATAAACACTGCTCCCTCACGCTGTCATATCCATCACAGCTCTTGTTTTCATCTGCTGCATCTGGCAAATCACCACAACCTGAAAATCATAATATCCTAAACTATAATAAACTGCAAGAACTAAAACTGTCACATTCTGTTCACTACTTTAATAGCTGCACTTTCCACTGAATTTGAATGCATGCATACAAATTCAAGAAAAATTAATCTACTTACTCTGATGTTTCATTACTGGTTTAGTAATTTCTGCAGTTCAACGTATGCAATATAATCCTCACAAAGGTTCGAATGTTCAAATTTAAAAGGGCCACACCTCTTACATATATCGGTTGAAGAGAATATACTGGCTACTTTGCAAATAAACTATACACCATAGTTCTGGCAATTAGATGTAGGCTTGTCACTGCAGTCTTCAATTCAGGGTGACTCAGAGTAAATATGTGGTGCATAAAATGGCAAGGGAGCAGGTATGAGCTTCTTTTTTCAGTCTCCAATACTATTCATCATTCTAACATTGCACACATGTATGTATCACCACCCCTGGAGGTGTGCAACAACTCTAGCCAAGCTACAGATCACATCCTCAGTCTTTAAAGTTTCATCAGTCAGCAGCATTTGGCTGGTTACACCGTCTGAAAGATACACTTTTCATTTTATAATACAGTAAATGTTTACAAATGCACTAAAATGTTCTGGGCCCGATTTTAAAAGTTTATGTGTTTCTGCTCTGCTTACAAAATATGACATTTCATTCTGTGACGAATACACATTCTGCATTTATTGCGTGGTTTGTTTTACAATGATGTAAGTGCCTCAGACTAGAGAAAGTTGAATGGCTGCATGCCTGACAAAGCTGAAAAAATATCGAAGGGATGTTAATGAAAGTACCACCCTACCATCTGTCTGGCGGGAATGGCAAAACACACGAAAACCTGCTAAGGCCGAAAGAGACATCATCCAAATACAGGCAGTCCCTTACTTTCGTACATAATTCGTGAAAACGTATATGAAAGTCCAGCAATAGACTTACAAATTACAAGGGGCATTCCGTTCCCATTGCTCAAAAGTACATAAATATCCCTAATTATGGGCAACCAACAAACAGTTGTGCCAACCATTGCGGTACATTCATGCATAAATTCAACCAAAGGTAATTGTTAAACGTTCCCGCCACCACACGAGCGAATATCCTCCACGCTTCTGATGGCTACATACGGGATGCCCAATGAAACTCATACTTCATACGCCATTGGTAAACTAAGACACGCTGTTTAAAACATTTTTATACGTTACTTCACGGTACAACGTCCATATCAATCAACACGCAGGGTACGTATCGCCACCACTATGATGTAGCTCAACTTTCTTCCACCAGACTGCGTTCCCAGGTTAAGTGACCAGGGCTGCCAACAACAACAACAGACATGGCCTCACCAAAATCAGTCACCATGAAAACCCTATCGTCCTCACCATCAAAATTGTCGGTTGGGTTACAAAATATAAACGCAAATAAAATTTCTAAAATTATTTCTTACCACAAATTCTCGCGTACTTTTTCCACCATTTAGTAGACACAATATACAGTTCGGGACTCAATTTTATAGCGCCACTGTGCGAGGGCTCGAAATGTTTGTTCGTCAGCTGTGTACTTAAGTCCGAATTCGGCGTACGGAAGACGAATTAGGAGTGAGAATTTATAACGCATGAAAGTCAAGCGTCCGAAAGTCCAGGACCGCCGGTACAAGTCTGGAGCATTACTGCTACACAAACCTTGCACGGTGAAGACCGTTACGTGAATTGTGTAAGAGCAATGACTCGGTTAAACACTCAAAATTCCTAAACACAATTATATTTTCACTCTCACATGGCAGGAAGGACAGCGGTTAGTACAGTGATTAATGAAGGGTCGATTTCCGGCGCAATCAAAGCTTCCTCTAGTCTCCAGTGACCAAATCGCCTCTGTGGTCCGACCAGCTTCATATCGAATAGACATGAAAACGCAACGCACGGGGAGTGGAAGTGAATGGTCACATTCCCTCCAGATACTCACTGAACACGATGTCGGAATGGCCTCCCGTCACAAATCAGATCTCTGTTCTCCGGCTGTCCAATCCGTAGCCTACTCAACATACTGAAAGTGCTACCTTGGCTCCGAATGGGAATTGAACCCAAACTAACCAGCCCAGAACCTGATCAATACATTAAGCTACCCCGGCCCCTACCGGATACAGAAGGCCAATCGTCCAGAACGCAAATAGTGACTTTACTGCCTAAGCTATTAATGTCGCGAACATCCGCCCAGAAAGTCACGTCATCATGTTGGGTCCCATTAAGTCATCCCTGGGCCCGCAGGCAAACCAAACGTCTCTTTTGTTGTGCGGATCAGTCCGAAACACAGGGGCTACCAATGCGATCACTCTATCTCTCTCTCTGTCGTCAGACGAAGGATCAGGCTTCGTACGTGACGGCGAAGGGGAGCGACATGGCGGGCCAGGGACATTCAGGCACATCGATTTTTCCGTCCTAGCGCCTGTAATCACTCATCGCTTACAGAGGCGGGATAGTAACGGTTTTCTTCCGTACTTTTTTTTTTAAACCAGTTTCATCTATGTTGTTTATTCTACGTAGCATCAAGGTTATAATTTTGTACAAATCTCCGAAGCGCAGTGAAGAATTTATCCTTTCCTCATTTAAACCTGTTGCCTTGGATGTGGATGTAGCTTGTGGCTGTCGCAGACTCCATTGTCGGTGTCGTTTCATGACCCCGTAGCATACCTACAGTTTTGCCTGCCATTTTTTTTAATCTTTACTGAATATATGAGAAACATTATTTAATCCAGCAACAGGAAACGTTACAGCCTTCAGAGCGATGGTTTTTCCAAACGCGCATAGTTCCAGTCGCAAAAAACGGGCTAACTACTTCCTCTTCGATTCCTGCAGGAGTATTTCTAACCCAGCCAGTCACGGTACTATTTTCTACCACAAAACGTCCAAATGTTTTTCTAGGACAACTTTAGAAACAGTGTATATGAGACGCTAAACCAACGTCGTCGTTTCGTGCTGCTTCACCAGCTTTCTTCGCATCTTCAGGTTTCTGCCTTCGGTATTTCTCATCTTTTGATACCTTACAATACACGTCGAAAATTAATTCGTCGCGAAAGGCACTGGCAATATAAATTGTACTCGAAACTGCATACACGATGGCCGGGGTAGCTCAGTCGGTACAGCGACTCGCTACGGGCTGGACGGTCCGGGGATCGAATCCCGGTTGCGGGCGAAATTTTCAGCACCTGTCCAGACCGGCACTGGGGCCCACCCAGCCTCCTATACAATGGGTACCGGGTCTTTCCCGGGGGTAAAGCGGCCGTGGTGTAGCCATGACCACCCACCCCCATATAGCGCCGAGGTTAAAGAAAGAGTAGATATATACCTCTACTCTGCCTCTGAACCTTCGAGGCCTGGTCTAGGGTGAACTTTGCCCTTACCTTTACTGCATACATGTTGCACATAGTAACAACCAGAAACAATAATACCATACCGGCATTCTGTACCACAATGCTTAGTTTCATCAGTGGACCACCGGTCCATTCACGGAGCCAGATAGTTGTTTCTCGATACCATTTCCGCCATTTTTCGTCTTCGAAACTTCGAAAAGCCATGTACACTTGCAACGAATAAAACCGATACAATAAAATGCACAACAGAGAACACACTACATTGAATGTGTACGCACTACCGCAAAATATGAAGCACCATGGCGATACATGCGCGCGCGTGTATAAAGTAGCCTACGTACATGCTACGAAAGCATGCAGGGTAGTGGAAGTGCAGATCCATTATTCTTAACATCGACTCTGGATTGGGGTGATCGGTTGGCTATAAGCCCCATTCTTAATTATAAGAAGAACCGAGCGAGATATGATCAAAAATGTATATTGGTCTTCATGTGGAGTACCCGTTTTCATGTCCAACTAAATGAAACCTGAGTTTTCCCGATAGATTTTCGAAAAAAAAATTCAAATACAAAATAGCAAGAAACCCCGTCCAGTGGGAGCCGATTTGTTCCATGCAGACGGACAGACATGACGAAGCTGATGGTCGCGCTTCGAAACTTTGCGACCGCGCCCAAAAAGGACTTCTTGTTACTCAGTATTAAAGCAGGACTAACTCTTTGGCCAGTCCATTTTGGACGAGGAGAAGAAAGAAAGAAAAAGAAAAGGCTCGAGTTTTAAACGATTCTCTAATAAAGCGCCGTGTGAAGCTGTCATGTCTACATACCACATGATGCTTACGTCATGATGCATGGCTGGGTGTGGCCTTCGCACCATTATAGTGCACTACCCACGAAGCGGTTGTCCTCAAATTAAGGGCATACTACTACTACTACTACTACTACTACTACTACTACTACTACTACTACTACTACTGCGCATTAGTACCAAAGCCAGTAGAAATTTTAACTGCAAAACATGACATTTCCCATGTTTAGACATTTTTACACAGGTAACACTTCTACAGACCCACTCCCATGAGAGATAGTTATATGTACCACAGATGGTAGCACAAGTAACCTTTTCAGTGCTCGTGTGGTTAAACGTTCTTTCTTGTATCACATTTTCCTGCTAGTTACTTCTAGTGTATGTTCTTGCCTTCAACGAAGGGGGCTTTTGAGATCAGCAGAACATAAAATAACAAGATAGCGCCCATGCGAACATTTTCTTCAGCTTTCGATTTTATGACAATAACTAAAGTACGGGAGGAATTTTTGTGAGGAAATAGAACACACACATATACTACATATATGTAGTACATATAAGGGGGCGCAAATCCCGGACGCCTTGTCGCCATGGGTGCAAAATTTTGTTCAGTGACGCCTAATATTTGTGGGTCCTCAGTAAGGAACTTGCTTCATGTCACTCTTCTGTCGTGCAGAATTCTGAGATGTCTCCAAGATTTGTTGAAACTTTGTGCACCCCTGTATTCAGGAATAAATATATGTAGATGGATAGATATAAAGTGGCTACGTCAAATTAAGCGTATACTTAAGTGCATCACATAAAATAAAATATCAGTAATTCTAATAGAAATGCAGAACTATGAATCTAATCTTTCAAAAGCTCAGTTCCTTCCTCACAGAAAACCTCCCCCACTGCGATGAGAAACGTGATTGCGCTTTTTTTTTTTTTTTTTTTAAACAATAAAT
>Ga0123357_10000726_pt1 | contig 33162 bp, 27 predicted proteins | sample TergutEmb28metaG_FD_89873 | JGI IMG/M metagenome (GOLD analysis project Ga0123357, IMG submission 89873) | Embiratermes neotenicus P4 segment gut microbial communities from Petit-Saut dam, French Guiana - Emb289 P4 | ecosystem: Host-associated > Arthropoda: Insects > Digestive system > Gut ... | reverse complement strand
TCCGGCGCCTCTTACAAAACAATAGGCGACGGGGGCCTGAAATACCTTGAAGATATGGCGAACGGCGGAGCAAGAGTGATCGTCCCGTCAACGCTGAACCCTGTCGGTATGGACAGAGAAAGATGGAAGGAGATGCATATTTCTCCTGTGTTTGCAGATAAACAGCTTAAAATAATAGAATTATACAAAAAAATGGGTGTCACCCCTACCTGCTCATGCACACCGTATCTTGGAGACAATGTCCCGTCTTTGGGGGACCACGTGGCATGGGCAGAATCATCTGCGCTGTCTTTTGTCAATTCATACATAGGCGCAAGGACGAACAGAGAGGGCGGGCCCGGAGCTCTTGCGTCCGCGATCATAGGGAAAACGGCTAATTACGGACTTCATTTGGACGAGAACAGGAAACCGACCGTCGTCGTTGATGCTGATATAGACGGGTCTGTGTTCAGCTATTCAATGCTTGGTCAGGCTGTGGGAATGGCCATAGGAAGCGGAATACCGTATTTCAGAGGAATCGATCCCGCCGTAGATGACGCAAAGACCATGTCCGCCGCAATGGCCGCTTCCGGTTCGGTCGCTTTGTATCACATCGAGGGGGTCACGCCGGAAGCCGGAAATTTCGATATCAGCGGTCTTGAGAAGATACGCATCGGCAAAAAAGAACTCAAGGAAGCTTATGACAAACTGAACACGGCGGATGATGTTCAGCTTATAGCGTTGGGGTGCCCGCATCTCAGCCCCAAAGAAATGAAAGATATCGCCTTTTTCCTTAAAGGAAAGAAAAAGAAGAACAATGATGTAGAGATATGGTTCTGTACCTCCTCAAAAATACGCGAAGAGTGCGCTGAGGAAGTGAAGATAATGGAACAGTTCGGCCCCGTTCTTGCCGACACATGCATGGTGGTCGCGCCGATAGAGGGAACGTTCAAGAGAACTGGCACTAACTCGGCAAAGGCAGGCAATTATCTCCCGACACTATGCTCACAAAAGGTCATTTGCAGAGACATTTCAAAATTGATGGAGGTCGTACTGTGATACTGCAGGGAAGAGCAATCTCGCCCGGAAAAACAAAAGGGAAAGTTCTGAAACTTGACAGCACATTCAGTTTCCTCGGCGGCGTCAACGGATCCACCGGCGACCTCAATGTGGCGGACGGCAACATAGCCGGAAAGGTATTTGTTTTCCACAGCGGAAAGGGAAGCACGGTCGGCTCGTTCGTGATATATGATCTGATGGTTCATGGTAAAGCGCCGGCTGCCATAGTGAACAGTTCGGCCGAAACTATCGTCACCACCGGAGCGGTGATATCTTCGATACCGATGGTGGATAGGATTGATATCGACCTTCTGTGTGACGGTGATGATGTCATTGTGGATGGCAACGCTGGAACAATTGAGATCGAGAACATAAAGGTCATAAAGGTAGTATCATCGGCTCTCGTCAACAGCGACGGAAAGGTCCTGCTACTGCAACGCCCCGATACGGCAAAATCGTTCTCCGGAAGGAAATCGCTGGTTGCTGGGAAAGTCGAGTCCGGTGAGGACAATGAAAGCGCTGCGGCGAGAGAGATAATGGAAGAAACACAAATACGTGTTTCTAAGCACAACGCAAGCCTTCCTCCGATATATGTCAGGGAAGGAAGCATCATCTGGGAAGTATTCCCATTCCTTTTCAAGATAAATGATCAGGAACCTACGCTGAACAAAGAGAATGTCGGATATGAATGGGCCCTGCCGGAAGATATAAAGAAGGATCGATCCAATGTTCCGCAGACATTCGATGTTGTCAGCAGGATGCTAAAAGAATTGAAATGAGGACGTGGGTCCTCAGTTTATTGTTCTGCGGAACTGATACCTATCACAATATCCTTTCCGGTCACGTCCCAGGTCTTTACTTCATCTCCTCCGGGGCTATCTGTGAAGGCCAGCTTTTTCGCCCTGACCTCAGATGAGATGTGTTCCGCCCAGCCGCTGAACAGTTCGACCAAACGCGGCTCTGCGCTTACTTCGCAGTTTATGTACTGCTCAACGTTCAGCTTCATATCCTTCCTCATCTGCTGTATCCTTCTGATGAGCTCTCTGGCATAACCTTCGGCCTCTATTTCCGGTGTGACGTCAAAGTCGATGAATATCTTTCCGCCGTCGAATTCCACGCCTTCCAGATCTTTGACGTCGCTCTCTGATTCAACGTATCTGATCTTCTTGATGTTGCCCTGCTGCATAAGGACCTCTTCGAATACAGAAATGAATCCGTTTGCTCCGTCCTCGCCTCTGATGAATATCTGCTTCAGAGGCCATCTGAGTTTGCTTCCCATTTTAGCCCTTTCGGCTGCGATGACCTCTATCACATTCTGGATCAGATACATGCTGCGCTCAAGGTCCTCGTCGATCAGGGACTCGTCGCAAGATACCCAGTCTTCCATATGTACCGATGGTTTAGTGCCGCCCATGTGCTGGTATATCTCTTCCGCGATGTGCGGCGTAAGAGGGGCCAACAGCAGCGCGGTGTTCATGATCGAATAGTGCAAAACGAAATAAGACGCGATCTTATCGTCGAACGAATCTTTCTCCTCGGTCCAGCTCCTGTCTCTTACGAGACGGACATACCATCTGGAAAGGTCTTCCATGATATAATCCTCAAGCGCCCTCGCAACCTTGTGGAGTTCTCTTGATTCAAGACCCTCTGTGACCGCTTTCTTTACTTTCTCGGTCCTTGAGAGCATCCATCTGTCCTCATCCCTTAGACTCCCGCGCACGCTTTCTAAGGTGTGGGAGGTCGGGTCGTAATTGTCTATGTTCATGTATGTGGATGCAAAGTTCACAACGTTCCAGTAAGTGTTCAGGACCTTTCTGGCATTCTTCGGCCCATCCTTCTGGAACGCCGTGTCCTCCCACGGCGCATTCGCTTTTATCAGATACAGCCTCAGGGAATCTGCGCCGAGTTCGTTTATTATCTCTAGCGGCTCGATAACGTTACCCTTGGACTTCGACATCTTCTGCCCTTTCGGGTCAAGCACCCATCCGTGCATCATTACCTCATCGTAAGGCGCACGGTCGAATGAAACAACTCCGGCACCAAGCTGCGTGTAGAACCAGCCTCTTGTTTGATCATGTGCTTCGATGATGAATCTCCCGAATCCCCATGTGTCAAACCCCTCCTTCTTGGCCGGATAGCTCAACTGAGCCCATGCTGCGACACCTGAATCGAACCATACGTCAAGAACGTCTTTCACTCTGTGCATCGTCGACCCGCATTTCTTGCATTTGAATGTAACCTCATCTATCCAAGGCCTGTGCGTATCCATTCCGTCCTTGTATCCATTGCCTTCGTGCAGATCTTTGTACTGTCCGACGACATGTATCTCTCCGCATTTGCACTCCCACACCGGTATCGGTATGCCCCAGTACCTCTGGCGCGATACACACCATTCTCTTGCGCCTTCGACCCAGTTCCTTTCTCTGGATTCTCCGGCCCATTCCGGTACCCATTTGACGCGGTCTATCTCGCCGAGCATCTGATCCTTTACTTCGGGAACATCGATGAACCACTGGCGCGTGTTCCTGTAGATGATCGGGGTCTTGCACCTCCAGCAGTGCCCGTATCTGTGCTTTACTTTGTCTGAATTGAAAAGCAGTCCTTTCTCATCAAGATATTTAGTGAGTTCCTCGTTGGATGTCTTCACTTTCTTGTCTGCCATCATCGGGAACTCTTCTGTGAATCTCCCGGATTCGCCTACCGGGCAGAACGGTTCTATGCTGTACTTCTTACCTGTCTCATAATCATCCGGGCCGAATCCGGGCGCGGTATGTACCAGCCCGGTATTGTCTTTCTCCACATAGTCGGCATTAAGGACCTTGAATGTCCATTTGCTTCTTTTAAGATGATCAGGACTGATATCGAACGGAGGTATGTATTCGAGACCTTCGAGTTCTTTCCCGGTCATGCGTTCAATGACCTCGAATTTGCTGTATCCGCCCTTCTTAGAGACATATTCCGCCTGGGACAGCATGCATATGACCGTCTCCTCTTTTTTATCGCTGATGAGTCTGATCTTAGCGTACTCGAACTCCGGGTGGGCTGCCACCGCCATGTTGGACGGAAGCGTCCACGGCGTGGTCGTCCATATGATCAGCGAAACGTTCTTGTCCTTTGCGAGAGGGAATCTGACCATCACTGATGGATCTGTCTCATCCCAGTACTCTATCTCGGCTTCAGCGAGCGCTGTCTCGCATCTCGGGCACCATGAGACCACCTTGCTGGACGGTCCAAGCAGTCCTTTCTCATATGCGCGGCGGACCGTCCACCACGCAGACTCGATGAAATCGAGTTTAAGCGTTTGATATGGGTTATCCCAATCCATCCATACGCCGAGCTGTTTGAACTGATCGGTCATGCTCTCTCTGAGTTCGCTGGCAAACTTTTTGCATGTATCAACGAACTTATCGATTCCTATTTCCTCGATCTCTTTCTTTGAGTGGACGCCGATCTTCTTCTCTACCTGAACTTCTATCGGAAGACCGTGCATGTCAAACCCTGGCTGATCACGGACGTTGTAGCCGTTCATTCTGAGATATCTTATCATGATATCTTTCAGGGTCTTGTTCATAGCCGTCCCGAGGTGGATGGAACCCGTTGTGTAAGGCGGGCCGTCCAGGAAGTAAAATCTCTCTCCGCCGGACCTCAGTTCTTTGGTCTTCTCGTATGCTTTGCTGGAGACCCAGAAGTTTTGGATCTCTTTTTCAATTGTTGGCGCATCATAATTCGCGCGGACCTGCTTTATCATCGCTAATCCTCTTTTGCCTGGTATATCTTGCCTGGCGTGAAAGGCAATCTACGTTTTGATTAAATAGTTACTGCCCAAAGCGTCAAAATCACTATTGTTAAGATGTCATGGCCCAAGACAGTCCAACGGAATTACATGGACCCCGTCCTCCCGAGTGTAAGCGGTCCTCCCAGATGCAGTGAGTATTGCTAGGAATGACGGTTGAGTCGTGACTTTATTTTTTAGGCGTGTAAGATTTTCAGCGGCTTCATCGAAGTTGTGTGTTCCCTGTTTCACTTCTATTCCGCCCCATCTGCCATCGCTGAGTTCAACAACTGAATCCACCTCCAGCGTGTTATCCTTATAGTGAAAGACCTCTCCTCCCATCGAGGACGCATATACAGATACGTCCCTGTAACATAACGATTCGAAGAGGAAACCTCCGACATTAGGATTTACGAGCAATCTCTCTGGGTTGACTTTCAGCAGCGCGGCCGCTATTGATGGGTCTGTAAAATGATATTTGACCTGCCCGCGGACACGCGCCCTGGTCCTTATCTCGGGGCCCCAGGGCTTTTGTTCATCTAGAACGAAGATTCTTCTCAGCGCTTCAAGATACATATCGACTGTCTCTTCCTTTACCGGTTTATCGTCCTTTGATATGTCTGCCGCCATGACTGACTTCTTCACCGTCGAAGCGCAGTTCCTGGCTAATGACTCCATAATTTTTTGCATTGTTGAGGGGCTGCGTCTTTTTCCATCAATGCGCCTATAGTCTTTCTCCCTGCATGAAACAACATATGACTTTGATATCTCCATTGCATCAACGTCTTTGAGGTCCAAGCCTGCCGGCCAACCTCCCCTGCAGATATGGTTCATAGCGATAGGAACGCTCATTCTTGATTGAACAGACTCGTATTTGGCACCGTTGAAAAGGCTGTTCAGGCTCACCTCTCCGCTGCTGTCCCCGGATTCATAGAGGGACATTGTGCGCATATAAAGGCGTACGAACCTGCCTGTCCCGCTGTGTTTTGTGGACCCATCGGCTGGCATAGACGAACCGGTAAAAACAAACTTCCCTTTCGTAATGGATGAGTCGATCGTTCCTCTTGCATAATCCCACAGCTTTGGCACTTCCTGCCATTCGTCTACAAGCCTGGGCTGATCTCCCTCCAGTGCCTTTTTGGGGTTTAGCCTTGCATATTCCGCAATTTCTTCACTCTGAATGCTTATGGAAGATCTTGTATGATAAGCTCCTGTCCAACTCTTACCGCACCACATCGGCCCTGTGATCAATACGCCCCCGAATATCCCCAGCATCCTTTCTAGAGTGGAATCTATTACGCGTGGGCGATATGATCTTTTGACCTCTTCCTGTGAAAGAAATTGAGCGTCTTCCATGATAATACATCCAGATAGTGATATTTATTTGTTAGGGGGAGAAATGCAACTGTTTTAGGGGGAGAAATGCAACTGTTTTAGGGGGAGAAATGCAACTGTTTTAGGGGGAGAAATGCAACTGTTTTAGGGGGAGAAATGCAATTGACTGATGACACTAAAATCACTCAGAACCACTTGTCAAGACTGCGCTGAGCCTTCTTCGCTTTGGTGCTCTTTCTTGACTCATCGATCCTGTTCAGGGTATTCTCTATTCTTTCCCTTGAAAAATCATACCCTTCCAGCATTTCGATCACTTTATCTCTTTGAATATCCGAAACAGAGGTGGAGTAGCCGTCCGTATAATTTCCATTCAGGAAGATGTCCCTTATCTCCTGATATGATGGTATCTCCAAAGACAAATGCGACATCACATGCTCTAGGTCCTTGTGGTCTTTGATGAGTTTCAAACTCTTTTTCGGACCTATTCCCGGGATCCCGGGATTAAAATCCGTTCCGATGAGAATGCACATATCAACAAGCTGTTCTCTCGTGACGCCGATCGAACCGAGGAACTCTTTTGAATCTATGATCTCCGTCTTCACATCTTTATATTGATCTTTACCGGGAACCTTTCTTCTGCCAGTTATTGTCATGTTCCTTACAAGGGTCGGGGTTCCGAAAAGTATCGAATCAAAATCTTGGGATGCCGAGGCCCATACATCTCCCTTTGAGCACATGTATGCAGCCTGAGCCTCGCCGTCGGAGGGGGCATTAACGATCGGAAGTCCGAGATATGATATCAGCTCTTTTGACGATTCTCGGATCTCCGGCGTCATTTTCGAAGTTTGCTGCGCTTTTGAGAATGCTTTTTTTAGGTCGCCCTCTTCCTTTGCATCCTCCCACTCAGTGGTCGCCTTCTCGCGCCTTTCCCTTCTTTCCGCAAGCGTCGCCATCTTCAGTTCATGCGGCTTTCCGTCAAAAACAAAACATGGTTCGATCCCCTGAGAGATGAGATTGGATGTTCTGTAAAGGATACCGGAGAGATGAGATGTTATTCTCCCGGTCCTGTCGCACAGTGGGGACCCGTCCGGCTGTCTTATTATCGAAAGGAACTGATATATTGTGTTGTAAGCGTCGATAGCTACGGTCTTGCCGTCAAGTTCCGATAACTCGACGGTCTTCGGTTCGATCAATCCAGAAAGATTTACTCCCATCCAGAGACCTCACTTTTCAGTATCCGGCCCGTACGACTTCCAGAGGGCTATCTCTTTTTCCATGTCGCTGAGGCGGAACAAAGAACTTCCGGCGGCGAGGACGGTTGCGCCCGCTTCGACACACATCTTTCCGGTGTTCCTGTTGATCCCGCCGTCAACGGATATCTCCAGCCTAGGGTTTTGAGCGTCGGCGTATTCTCTGATGCTGCTTATCTTTGACAGTCCGACCTCCTGGAATGACTGCCCGCCGAATCCGGCCTCTACTGTCATAACAAGGACAAGGTCCACCAGATCCAAGTAGGGTTCAATCTTCTCCACCGGAGTACCGGGATTCAGCGTTATGCCCGGCTTTATTCCGAGGTTCCTTATCTCCTCCAGGGCGTCTTTCACATCCCCTTTCGCCTCCACATGGATAGTGAGCATATCAGACCCTGCCTTTGCGAACGCGTTCAAATATCTTTTCGGCTCTTGGATCATAAGGTGGACGTCGAACGGCATCTTTGTTAGATTTCTTATTGACTCTATAACAATTGGACCGATCGTTATGTTCGGCACGAACATACCGTCCATTACATCGAGGTGCACCCAATCAGCGCCGGCGGACTCAACCCTTTTTACCTCATCCCCCAGCCTAGAGAAGTCAGCCGATAACATAGACGGTGCGACCTTTGTCATGATAGGTTCATTGCACTTCTCTGATTTATATTTGGATGTACTGTTGTGATAATAAAAAAGCATTTAGTCATTTACGGAGATTAGCTTAACATATTATCAGCTAATACCTATTTCAATTATAGAAAAATCAAATGGGAGCGGATTAATCAGAATGCCAACAGTAGCAAAAGAAGAGTTGAATCCAGAGCATTTACTAGTGCTATATGCGGTGAACAAAGCTCCAAAGGGGGTGCCAACAAAGACACATTATCAAAAAATGATGTTTCTTGCTCTGAAAGCACTTGGTAATGATCCAAAGACCAGTGCGGGATTCCGTCCCCATCATTTTGGCCCATATAGTGCGATGGTGGAGGGTTGGAGTGATGAATTGATTAATACTGGGTATTTAATCAAAAATAGCGAAGAAAGAATATCTGTAAACCCTACTGTAAAAGCTGATGTTGATACGATTCGATTTGAGGATGAACTTACCACGATGAAAATCACAGAACTCGCAGAATTTCTGTGTTCACTTTCATACAAAGAACTTCTTTTGTGTATTTATGCAGATGATGTACAGAAGGGGGAGGGGATGTCTGAGGATTCCGATGTGAGAGAAGATATATTCGAAAATCGAGTAGACATTGCTGTGGGTATGACAAAACAGGGTAAGATCTCTGTGGCAAGAGGCGCAGAACTGGCCGACGTGGATGTGATGACGTTCAGAGAAAAACTCCAAAGGATGTCTTGAAATGTCCACTATAAAAATAGTCGACACATGTACACTGATAAATGTTTTTCATTTGATAAACGTTGATTTCAGCCCTTACCTTGAAGATTACTATGTAGTGGTAACGGATCAGGTAATTTCTGAATACACAAGAAAAGCACCGAGACCTATCCCAACATGTTTATCGGTTGTTGGAATGAATGAAACTGACAAAGCCCTTATGGATGAGTTGGAGTTTCTTTTCCCTCAGCTTGGGATAGGAGAGAGATCTATTTTTGCATGTGCGTTGGGAATTGCAGCGTGTGGGTCCAGAATCGTTGTTTTGAGCGATGACCATAAAGCAACAAAAAAATTCTCTAATTTAGCAAAAACGAAGAGCATAATCGCTAGATTTCCTGGCTCTGATACAATCATTTGGGGGGACACTTTATCGTTGTTCGGAAAGTTTGTTGATGATGGCAAAATTGAGAAAAAACATCTGGACAGTATGCGTATGGCTTTGAAACGTTACCAGCCTATGCCGCCAAAATCTAAAGTTGTTTGAGCCATTGGCCTAGTGTACTCGGACGCACCACGCTTAGTTTTAGCCAGTTTATATGCTGATCCGTTCTCGCAGATCTCACTTTTAACGATTTCAGCCTCTTTGTTTATCATTTGATGATTGTGGCCCGTTATCTCTTTCGAACTGCGGCTACCTATCTCACCATTAAAATAGATCCAATCTTTTGAACTAAATATTTTGACAATATTTTTGTTCCCACCACCACCGCGCATATGGAAGTTTCCAAGAATATCTATACCATCCATAAAGGATAGAAAATCATCAGCTGGCTTGATGTTTTTATAGTCGTGCGTCCTCCTCATGTTGATTTGATATAACAAGGATTCTTCGTAGCTACCGTTTTCAATCAGTTTCTTTGTAATACTCCTTACAAAGTGCGCCTTTTTCGGAGCCTGACATGCTTCATAGTCCAATACAAAAGAATTAATGCCTTCTTTGAGATATTCACCAACCAACCTATCGATTACAGACTGGGGCCTATTCATAGGAATGTTGCCCATTATTAGTTTTCCATTCAAGCGTCTGACCTCTTCCACATATCTTCTGGACATTGACCAAAGATTGCCTGAAAGATCGGATTCATTAATTGATTTAAGTATGCCGTCCCATCGTGGAACAACGACTATGTCCGTGTGAGGGTGTATACGGTTCTCCAGATCACAGAGAGACTTGTCAGATATAGAGACGTCTTTGTATTCTGGTATTATCAGATTGACAGTGTTGCTTTTGCATTTTTTAGGTAATGCGTCCAATGCAGTGTTCCCGTCTCTTGAATCCCGTATTAGTTTTTCGTCTGCTGATTGATATATTTCAAAGAGATGCCCATTCATGGGTTGATCCATGGTCTTAAATGGTGTCAAAAACTTTTTCTGGCCAAGAGTAACTTCCATTACACGGGCACTCTCAAGCTTATCATCTGGCCTTATCATTTTTACTTTATAGTTCTTCAATGCACCACCAGCTTAAGTTCCCCTTCTTATTCTCTTTATAAAGTATGGCATATAAATGCATTGTCAGTGGTTTTCGCGTTAGACTTTTAGAGAGAAATAATATATCCCACAGGGACAATTAAGCGGTATGGAATCTCCCAAGCACAGTAAAGAAGAAAAAGTCTGTGATGTAGCCGGCTGCAACAAAGAAGCGGAGAGATCGATCAACATGAAACTGATCTCCAAATCTACACTGAAACTCAAGGACCCCGGCGTCAGGAACGCACACCTCTGCAAAGAGCATTACAAGACCTTCAAGAAGGAAACGAAGACAAGCAGAGAGCTTGACCAGTATTATTGAACGGGCGACATGTTAGACATACTGTTCTTGGGCACCGGTGCAAGCATCCCGTCTAGGGACAGGGCCATGCCCTGCGTAGCCGTTAGGTGCGGTACGGAGATCGTGCTTTTCGATTGCGGAGAGGGAACTCAGAGGCAGATGATGATCTCTCCGTTCTCATTCATGAAAGTAAAAGGCATATTCATAACACATATGCACGGAGACCACTTCCTCGGACTCCCAGGTTTACTTCAGACGATGGGGCTTTCCGGAAGAAAAGAAAGACTGATAGTTTGCGGGCCTGAAGGGCTGTCGGAATGCATTCACACATTCTTTTCATATAGTGGAGATTACAGCGGGAACCTGAACTACGAGTTGAATATTGTTGAGATCAGGCACGGCGATATTATTGAGTTCGACGGATTCAGTGTGTCCGCCTTTGGGACAGACCATAATGTGCCGTCATTCGGTTACAAATTATCGGAGAAAGATTCCAAGGGCAGGTTCAACAGGAAAAAAGCTGCAGAGCTCGGCATAACCCCCGGGCCTGATTTCTCCAGATTGCAGGATGGCATGGCTGTAGGGAATGTGACCCCCGATATGGTGATCGGCCCTTCCAGGCCTGGATGCTCGCTTGTCTACTCGGGAGACACATCTCCATGTGCCGAACTGTCAGAGGCTGCCAAGGGGACAGATGTGCTGATACACGAGTCCACATATTCTCAAAAAGAGGACAGGCTTGCCTCGGATAACAAGCACTCCACCGCTGTACAGGCCGCGGATGCTGCCAAAAACTGCGGGTGCAGAGTCCTGTTCCTGATCCACATCAGCAACAGATATGAGTGCAGAGAACTCATCGGAGAAGAAGCGAGGGTCATTTTCAATAATTCCATAACTCCCTGTGATATGGACCTGTATCAGATCTCTAAAAACGATATCAAATTAGTTTGAGAAGATCGGCATTGGTTATCATGCCTACAACCTTTCCTTTGCTTGCCACAAGCACAGCGTCGCTGCTGCCCATCATGGTGGTGACCGCCGACAGGGGAGTGTTCTCGTTGACAATGGGGAACGAATCGCTCATTACGCCGAATATCACTGTATCTTTCAGCTCATCCATGGTCTTCCCTCTTCTGAGAAGATCGAATATGCTGCGCTCGGAGATACTTCCTACCGGCACATCTCCTGAAAGCACAGGAAGCTGCGAGAACCCGGTTGAGCGCATAAGTTCAGTGGCCATTTGGACCCTCTCGCCGCTTTGTATCGTGATCACCTTCTTCGAGGCAATATCCGCCGCCATCATGTCGCGCATACTTATCTGCCGCATCCGCTCCAAAGTATCGAACAATGTGACGACCGTGTCATAACTCGCAGATATCTTTCCCCCCTCCATCTTTGCTATCGTGCTTTGGCTTATGCCCGACTCTCTTGACAATTCTGTCTGGGTTATGCCTAGGCTTTTGCGAAGTTTGCGTACATCGGATACGGGCGGAAATTTCATAAAAATAGGATAAAATATTCTTATAAGAATATTTGGTTCAAATTATTTTATTAATAGGAAAATAATAAGGTGTATTAAATTCACTAATTTTACGTGCACCAGGAAGGAACGAAAAATGGCCAAAAAGAATATCCATGTGTCCGGCATCGATGAGATACCGCTGCCTGAAAGGAATATCGAGATCGTAGAGAGAAAAGGAATAGGACACCCCGACAGCGTTGCGGATGCGCTTGCAGAAGAAGTGAGCAAGGCGCTGTGCAGGATGTATGTCAAGGAGTACGGACACGTGCTCCATCATAACACAGATGAGACTCAGATAGCAGCTGGTCAGACTGCCCCGAAGTTCGGCGGCGGTGAGATCATTGACCCCTCCTACATTCTTTTGGTAGGTCGGACGACCACCCACATCGGGTCTGGAAAGGACTTCAAGTCCCTCCCGTGCAAGCCGACCGCCATCGCGGCGGCGAGGAAATATCTCGACAAGACATTCCCTAATCTGAATGTTGATTCGGAGGTCATTGTGGATGCAAAGCTCGGGATGGGGTCGGACGACCTCACCGGCGTCTATAAAGCATCGGGCCATCTGGCCAACGATACTTCCTTCGGCGTAGGATATGCGCCGTATTCCCTGACCGACAAGCTCACTCTGAAAACAGAGGAATTCATAAACGGCAAACTCAAAAAGAAACTTCCGGAGACCGGACAGGATGTCAAAGTAATGACGTCGAGGATCGGCAACAAAGTGACGATGACCGTGGCATGCGCGATGATAGACAAATACATCGATGATGCCTCGGCATATAAGTCCGCGATCGAGCAGCTTTATAATTCTACGCTTGACAATGCGCTAAAGATCATAGGCTCTCAGAATGTGGATATCGATCTCTTCGTCAACACGGGCGATGACTACAAAAGAAAAGTGTTCTACCTCACATGTACCGGAATGTCTCAGGAGATGGGTGATGACGGGTCCGTTGGAAGAGGCAACAGATGCAACGGCCTGATAACGCCGTACAGGCCCATGTCGATGGAAGCCACATCCGGAAAGAATCCGATCACCCACATAGGAAAGATCTATAACATAATGTCCAAACTCATCGCGGACGATGTCGCAAAGAGCATCGGCGGTAATGCCGAGATACGCGTAAGGCTCCTCTCCCAGATAGGAAAGCCCGTATCGGAGCCGCTCACGGCATCCATCGATATCGTAACGCAAAAAGCCAATTCCAACCCAAAACTCTCGGTTTGGAAGTCAGAGGCGGAGTCGATCGCGGAGAACTGGCTGAACAACATAGATAAAATAACAGAGCTTATCATTGATGGAAAGGTCAGAACATTCTGATCCTTAGTCTGGTGATCCGCCATGAAGATAATAGAAATTCCACAGTTCGGACCGATGTTCAGGTTCTCTGATGCAAATATATATTGGGCTCTTCACGTCCTGTCGGACGGCAGAAGAGTGGGCAGAAAGAAGCTTTCCGAGATGGTGGGCATCGGAGAAGGCAGCATGAGGAGGATAATCGACACGCTGAAGGAATGGAACTTCATTATTGTGAAACAGACCGGGATAACCATTACCAAAGCAGGGCAGACATTCCTTACCCAGATCCCAATAAGGGTGGTGGATGTCGAGCTCGGCGGATCGACGGTCGGAGATTATTCTCAGAGCGTCCTGGTGCTTGGAGTATCCGATAAGGTTTACAACGGGATGCAGCAGAGGGATGCCGGCATAAAGGTCGGCGCCACCGGCTGCACGACCGTTGTCATCAGGGATGGGGTCCTGATGATACCGCCCGACTGGAATGTGGATATGATGAACCCCGAACTTGCGTACAAGATCCGTAAGGAAACCGGCATCACGCAGAACGATGTCATCATAGTTGGAAGCGCTGATACCAAACTTCTTGCGATAGAAGCCGCCATCAATGCGGCGTTCGAACTCATATAAATCTCATACTCTGGAACCGCAATGAAACATCTGTTGAACTATTCTGTTATCCAGCCTCTAGAAGAGCTTCCGCGTAACGGAGACGGTCTGAAGGATATCGGATGCGACGGCGTAGAATTGTTCACACTGTTCGAAAAGGTCCCCAGTTTTTACAAGAACGTATCGCCTTCCGTCCATCTTCCTTTCGCAGCCGATTGGTACAGCGGATGGACCGGCCGCATCGATCCCGATGAATTCAACGATGACGATGTGAAGTATATAACATTCGGAAGAGACAGAGAAGAGATCGCAGATAACATAGGGGCCGCGATAAAATTTGCGTCGGAGATGGAACCCGCATACGGCACATTTCATGCGGGAAGCACGAATCTGGATGAGGCTATGCTTAGGAAACAGACCGACAACAGCAAAGACGTCCTCAGAGAATTCTGCGATATGATCAATCAGGCAGTCTCCCGCCTGAGCGGCGGCGAGCCTCCTTTCAAACTGGCATTTGAAAACCTCTGGTGGCCCGGACTCAAACTGCTGGATCCTTGGGAATACAAATATTTGGATTCGCACCTTGAGTTTGACAACTGGGGATTCTGCCTCGACACGGGGCACATGATGAACACACTTCCGGACGCTTATGATGAGCAGACGTGCATCGACAGGCTGCTGGAGATCTTCAGCGGATATTCGGAAGAGATGAAGGAAAGAATAGGCACGATGCACCTGCATGTCAGCACCAGCGCCGAATATAGAAATACCTTCGAACCCACAGAGAGACCTCCGGGCGAGAAGATGAAGGACACTATTGCAAGGATATACCCGCACGTTTCAAAGATCGACCAGCACAGGCCGTTCTCTAACAGCGGTTGCAAACTTCTTGTCGATGCGCTGTCTCCTGATTTTGTCACCCATGAAATGATGGGCCCGACGAGAGAACATGTGGTCCGATGTTTCAACCAACAAAGGGCGTTCTTCGCCCGCGATGACGAATCCTATAAATAATACTTCTATAATTGAGACTGCCAGAGGAATAATAAATGGCACGTTTTAAAGAAGCTGAGCACAGGCTCCTTGAAAAATCCGTCTGCATGAATTGCTATGCGACGAACCCCAAGAAAGCGGACAAGTGCCGCAAGTGCGGATACAGCAACCTCAGGCCTAAAGCTAAAGAGAGCAGAAAGCAGTAATCTCGCTTTACCGTGAACACCGACTCGTGACTTATGATGACGGGCCCTGTTCACTTCTTTAATATACTTCAATGGCAGTTAAGGTACTGCCAGATACCGGGAAGCGTGAACGATGAGGATTCTGATAGTAGATGACAACATTGCTCTTCAGGAGATCCTGACCGAGGTGGTCTCAGAGGTCGGCCATAGCGCAAAGGCCGTATCAACCACGGAATCGGCATTTTCCTCTATTGAATCATTCCGTCCCGAGGTCGTATTTCTTGACATTGACATGCCGAACGGGCTTTCGCTTTTGGATAATATGCAGAACAGTACGCCTCCTGTCGATGTCCCCGTCGTTGTGATCAGAAGCTGGAACAGGCAGATCCCTCAGGACATTTCCATGATCAAATGCCATATCGAAAAACCGTTCACTTCGTATGATGTCCTGAACAGCATAACCAAAGCGCATACAAAGGATTCTGAGACCGACGAACATGCGAACGCCGCTGCAAAACAGACGGAACCAAATAAAAAGACGGAAACTTTGGCTGAGACGGGAGTATCGTTCGGCAAATCGTACGTAATATTCCAACACGGCCCGAGTGCGGTCAACAGCCTGATCTCAAAGTTCGATAAGGAAGGCTACAACCTATTGATCATAACGGCCAGAAAGAAAAAGACGATCATGGAAAGGTTCAGGAACGAAAAGATCGCATCGTTGACGCTGACCATAAAATTGCTGGGGGGCAACTTCAACATATACGGGCTGGGTACAATGATAGATAACGTTGATGAGTTCATCAAGAACAGCAGCAGGCCTGTCATCGCATTCGATGATCTGAATAGAATAATCGACAGGAACGGCATGAACTCGGCACTTACGGCCATATATCAGCTGGTCACCAAAAGATACGGTAAAGATGCGACGTTCCTCGTCTCCGTTGACCCCGTAGGATTTACTACTAAAGATAAAGAGATATTACTCAACCATATGCAGCAATATCACGACCCTGTTGGAGAATAAAAGCATGAAGATCGAAAAGGTATGGGCAAGAGAGGTTCTGGACTCCAGGGGCAATCCCACTGTCGAAGCGGAACTCACCGTAGGCGGAAAGAAAATAGCGGCGATAGCTCCCTCTGGAGCATCCACGGGCACATGGGAGGCCCATGAGATGAGGGACGGAGAAAAAAGATACGGGGGGAAAGGCGTCCTTAAAGCGGTCGAGAATATAAGGGCCGAGATCTCAAAGGCACTCGTCGGAATGGATCCGTCCGAACAAAGAACCATAGACTATGCCCTTATCGATCTGGATGGCACAGACAACAAATCAAGGCTCGGCGGAAATGCATTGACCGCCGTATCTCTCGCAACGGTCAAGGCCGGTGCCTTTGCCCTAGGCAAGGAAGTGTACGAATACGTAGGAAACGATCACGTAAAGCTTCCGGTGCCCATGTTCAATATCATAAACGGCGGAAAACATGCTGGGGGGGCTCTCGCGATACAGGAATGTATGATCATTCCGGCGGGCGCAGGGTCTTTCTCGGAGTGTCTGAGAATGTCCTCTGAGGTATACATGGAGTTAAAAACGATACTGAAGAAGAAATACGGCGCGGGAGCCGTGAACATCGGCGATGAGGGCGGGTTTGCTCCGCCTATGAGAACCGTCGAAGAAGCGCTGGAAATAATTTCTTCTGCGGTGTCCGGGGCCGGTTACTCACCAGGGAAGGATGTTTACCTCGCCATAGACGCAGCCTCTTCGGAATTTTACAAAGATGGAGTGTACAGCGTCGACGGAATGAAGCTGTCGTCCGGAGAACTGGCCGACCACTATGCGTCGCTGGCGGATAGATTCCCTCTGATCAGCATAGAAGACCCATTCTTCGAGGAGGATTTTGATACCACAGCCGAGCTGACATCCATGATAGGCAATAAAGTGCAAGTGGTCGGCGATGATATCTTCGTGACCAACACAAGACGTCTGTGTAAAGGCATTGAGATGGGCGCAGCAAATGCATTGCTCCTTAAGGTCAACCAAATAGGTACTGTCACCGAATCTGCCGACGCGGCGCAGATGAGCTTTGACAACGGATACAACGTCGTGGTCTCACACAGGTCGGGAGAGACAGAAGACACGACCATAGCCGACCTTTCTGTTGGCTGGGGTACTGGTGAGATCAAGACCGGGGCTCCTGCAAGGGGAGAGCGCACAGCAAAATACAACAGGCTGCTAAGGATAGAAGAGGAGCTCGGATCAAAGGCGGTGTTCCCCGGAATGAAAGTATTCAGATCGTGATCGTATGGAAAAGTTGTTCATTGCGGATGAGAAAGATGTGCGCGAAGGATGCACGATGGACATATACTTCGAGCGGACGAAAAAGATCTTGGAAGCGTCAGGATTATCCGGAACAAAGGTATGCGCGGAAATAACCGGAAGCTCTCTGCCGAGAGGGTGGAAGTGGGGTGTGTTCTGCGGGCTTGAAGAAGTGATAAGGCTCACTGAGGGCCTTCCGATATCTGTATCGGCAGTCCCCGAGGGTACGATCTTCAGGACAAGGACCCCAGACAGCGTACGCGTCCCTTTGATGAATGTATTCGGAGCCTATACAAGCTTTGGCGTCATGGAGACAGCCATCCTGGGAATGCTTTGCCAGTCCTCGGGTATAGCTACCGCTGCCGCGCGCACTAAGATAGCGGCAAAGAACAAGACCATACTCGCATTCGGAAACAGAAGAATGCATCCTGCCATTGCAGGAGTTTTGGACAGGTCTTCTTATATCGGAGGATGCGACGGCGTATCCTCTAAGATGGGCGGGGACATAATAGGCCATGAACCTGTCGGGACCGTCCCCCACACGCTTATGCTGCTGATGGGGAGCAACGATGCCGCGTTCAAGGCGTTCGACCGAGTAATAGAGAAAGAGGTCCCCAGAATAATGCTCATAGACACATTCTCCGACGAGAGGGTTGCCGCGCTGGAGGCCTGCAATTCGATCAAAGACCTAAAAGGCGTAAGGTTAGATACGCCCGGCTCCAGAAGAGGCAATTTCAAGGAACTGATCAACGAGGTCAGGTGGGAGCTTGATATGAACGGTCACAAAGACGTCGATATCATTGTATCTGGGGGATTGGACGAATCTTCTATCGCAGATATAGTCGACACCTCTGTATCTGGGTTTGGTGTCGGGACTTCTATCAGCAACGCGCCCACCTTGGACCTCTCGATGGATATCGTTGAGAAAGATGGACAGCATATATCCAAGAGAGGTAAATTCGGCGGAAGAAAATACGCATTCAGATGCAAGAACTGTTTTGAGATGGGCGTGTCTCTGAATCGCGACGACCGTATAAAGTGCAGTTGCGGCTGCGAGATGGATATGATCGAGACGGAAGTGCTCCGCGACGGCAAGAGGGTCGGTAAAGAAAGGACCCCTACGGAGATAAGGGAATCCGTACTTAAACAGCTGAAAGCCCTCGGAGAGCTGTGATTCGCGCTAGCGTCTTCATACAAATCTGCCTATATGTAGTATATATATTTTTTCTAATAAAAAATGCGTAGCTACATTATTTTTTGAGAATATGTATGATATATAAAAAGGGTCAAACAGAAAGCTTATATCCCAACTAAAGCATGGGTGCGGTTGAAGTTTATCGGTCGCGGATGGATGGGATTTACGGCGGCGTTGACATCATAAGTAAGGAGCGGACAACCATAAGTTGCAATCACCTATCCAGTTGGAATTATTCCCAAGGAGATATCGGCATTCGCACGCTGGATAATGCTGGCCCGAGATCACTTGTTAAGATATACTGCGGGTGCGGAAGGATAGTTGATCTAGACAAGAAGGAGATGCACCTTAAGAAAGCATTGAAAAAAGAACTTGAATGCACCGCATGCAGGAATGCGCGGATCGCAAAAGATATAGATTTTTTAAATGCCCACTATGATGGGACGCTTGCTGCCGATGAAGACCCATATTATTGATTTTTACAACATAGTATAAAAAGCACTGAAATATTACGAATTGTGTAATTCGTGTGCGTATAAATATGTGCCATGCGTCAGCGTTTTGACTGATGCATTTTCTCAGGCTATCTTCTCTTTCGCTTTCGAAGGGGCACTCTTCTTTGCGGCAGACGTTTTGGTACCGGGAGTCTTTTTTGCGGCAACCTTGCGTTTTCCGCCGCGGGTATCACAATCGGGGTTGACGCACTCTTTGTGACTGTTGAACTCCACCATCGGCGAACCGCATGTTCCGCACTGCTCGCCGGTGGATGATATCGTGCCTCTGGGCCTCAGTGGATATGTCTGCGTGCATTTGGGCCATTCTGAACAGCCTGCGAACCGCTTTCCGGCTTTGGAAAATGTCACTCTTATTGTTCCGTTTCCGCAAGTGGGGCATTTGCCGATATTGATCCTGTCTGTATTGCTCTTGCATTTTGGGTCTATGCATTGCACGGATGGCGGCATGCCCTTTCTGATGATCTTCAACTGCGCGAGACCGCATACTGGACAGATGGTCTCTGTTGTCTGTATCATCGCCCCGTTAGGGAGAGGGTAAGCCTTAGTGCATTCTGGATAACCATCGCATCCGATGAATCTCCCGTTCTTTGACTTCTTTATTGTCAGGTCCTTTCCGCAAGCTGGACACACGCCTATGAACTGCTGCGTCTTGAGGGCTGACCTTATATCATCGCCGAATTGTTCCTTCTCCGAGGATATCTTCTTTGCAACATCGAACAACATGTTCTGCGATTCTTTTACCACCGTCTCCAGCGTGCTGTTGCCCTCGCTGATCTCCAGCATATCTGATTCCAGTCTGGATGTCATCTCGGGCTCCGTGATGCCGCCGCCGTGCTTTTCCAGAGACTTTGTAAGAGCCTTGCCGCTTGCGGTAGGCGTCATATAATTCCCTTCAACGTAATTCCTAGAGAACAGTTTGCCTATGATCTCATGACGCGTGCTTTTTGTTCCGAGTTGCAGCCTGTCCATTTCCTGAATAAGCGACCCCTGGTTGTACCTGAACGGCGGTTTTGTCTCGGACTCCTCAAGATTCTTGGACCTTATGTCTATCTCATCGCCGATGTTCAGTTTAGGTATGCGTGTCTCGGTGATCTTGATGTATTTCTTGTAGTATTTCTTCCATCCGAGTTCCTTCTGAATGTACCCGCGGGCAATGAATATCTCGCCTTCGACATCAATATCGCACTCGGTCTCCTCGGCGACCGCGTTAGGCCCTACAGTTGCAAGGAATCTTCTGACAATGAGTTCGTAAAGCTTCCATTTGTCGCCTTTCATCTTGTCTGAACTGGCGCCGGCTGTCGGATATATCGGAGGGTGGTCTGTGGTCCTCTTTTTACCCCTGGAAGGAGTTATCCTTTCCTGCTTGAGTATCTCCTCGACCTCTCCCTTGAATTCTGAATCTTTGAGCCTCTCGAGAACTCCTTTTAAGCTCAGGCTTTTGGGATATTCCGTGTTCTCGGTACGCGGGTATGATATGTATCCGCTGGTGTAGAGGTCTTCCGCCAGCTTCATAGCCGCGGATGGGGGTATGCCTATCTTGTTGGCTTCCACCTGCATCATGGTCGTGTCGAACGGGGCTGGACGGAACTCGTCTTTGGTTGAAACTTTATATTTTTTGATCTTTCCGGTTTTGGCCTCGGAGATCGTGGCCATGACCTTCTCCGCTTCATCCTTGTCCCAGAACGGGTTCTTCTCGTGTTCACCCTTGAAAGCGAGCATTCCGAATTTGCCAACGACATCCCAAAACGGAACAGGGACAAAATTCTCTATCTCTTCATGACGGTCGACCAGCAACTTGAGCGTTGGACTTTGAACCCTGCCTACTGACATGAAGTTCTTCCCGACCTGCCCGGATGATAATGATACGAGCCTTGTAAGGACCGCGCCCCATGATAGATCAATTATTTGCCTTGCCTCTGCGGCGTCGGCCAATCTTCTGTCAGGTATGGTAAGCTCCGAAAAAGCTCTTTCCACTTCGCCTTTTGTCAGAGCGCTGAACTTTGCGCGTTTTACCTTCGACATGTCCGTGTTCACTGCAGTGATCGTCTCCATTCCGATGAGTTCCCCTTCTCTGTCAAAGTCGGTGGCTATGATGATCTCATCGGATGTTTTCACAAGATCTTCAATCTTATTGAGTATTGATTTTACTTTTACTTTCTTTATTGGCTCGGCATATACCATGTCCACCGGGGCGATCCCTCCCCAGTCGCTGTACTCATCCGGATAATCAAGCTCCAAGATGTGACCTCTGAGGCTCACCACGGAATATTCATCCCCTCCGGCCTCGAATTTTATTACAGTAACGTCCCTTCCGGATTCGGATTTCGATTTTCCGTCGGATAATATAGTGGAGATCCTCCTTGCGGCGTTGGCCTTCTCCGTGATTATCAGTTTTCTCATTCGTCTCTGCGAAATCTTAAGAATTATTTAATCATTGGTAGAATACAATACGTTTCCCCTGATCGAATTCTAACGCGTACTGCCTAGCGGTCAGTGAAAGAGTATTTATTGGTGTACCTCAATGAATAAAAAGGCAGAGGAATGACGGTCCCCTGGGGGACCGGGTCCTTAACGCGGACCGGACGAAATCGTTTCGGTTCATTTAAGGATCTTTGGCGTGATCGTGACGGTCACGCTGCCGACCCGAATACGAACCACAACAGGGCCGTTCGGCTTTTCGGTTGTTATTTAAACACCTCCTGCCGGATGGTCCCGGGTTCGCCGCCTCTGTGGAAGGCACCGAACCCGGGCTTCCCATCCAACGGCGTTTTTCTATACATTTCATAAAGCATATAAGTCTAACAGGGAGGTGTCCGAATATCCCGAAAGTGCGGCACAACTGACTAATTTACACAAAAAAATCACTTAGATTTAAGTATTAAACCCATAAAACAGTTTGTAAAAGACATTTCTTGCCTAAAGGACATATACCAAAATTACTCTTATGTTCAATATAGCAATACAGAAAGTGAGTTGTATGGAAGAATTGTATGATACTTTGATAAGAATACTAAAAAACGATAGTAGGTTCATTTCAGAGGGGGGGGGGAACTCCTAAAAAATGTTGTCTATGAGGTGGCATACCACAATGATCCTAAGCTGTTGAAAGCTCTTTATGATAATGATATAACTCGTAATCGATTTTTTTCAAAACTCGATGAACGGATAGAGGTATTCAATACAGTTGAATTTGGGTGGGTTATCAATAATAAGCAATTTCTTCCAGATTCTTACACAAGATTTGCCAACAAAATTGGGCTGACAAATACGGCTGGCGAATCAATAACAAAGAACGGGGACATTGTCCTCTCATTCCCCTACAAAGATTGTGTATTGGTTGGTGGCCAGACAAAGGATGATCAGAAGCGTGCTGAAGTCTTCTTTAATACAACACTTGCACCAGATAAAATAGATGTGTTGCTTTATCCTAAAGTCCTTGTCAATGCACGGCGTTATACTGCAAAAGGCATTGATGAAAACGTAACTTTCAGAGATGATGACAACCTTATCATAAAGGGAAACAATTTGCTCGCCGTCTCCTCACTAAAACAATACGAAGGCATGGTTAAATGTATCTATATAGACCCCCCATATAACACAGGCAGCGATAGTTTTGGATATAATGACTCATTCAACCGCTCATCTTGGCTCGTATTCATGAAAAATCGCTTGGATATAGCCAAACGTTTGCTTCATAAGGACGGTGTGATATTAATACAAATAAGTTTTCATCAGTATCCTTATCTAAGGGTGCTTGCGGACGAAATTTTCTCAGAAACATGTCACCAATTTGATATGAACACCCTAGTAAGACATCCAGAGCGCAGTTTAACAAGTGATAAAAAGTTTAATGATGTAATAGAATACACCCTTATTTATTCAAAATCACCCGATTTCAAAATGCCAAAAAAAGAAATTTACAAGACGGATGATGATTATGAGTATGACTTCGAACTACCTGCTGAACCCAATGAGGAATTAGTGCTTGGTGGAAAAAAAGTCAAGGTCTACCTGCCATCGAGTGTTATAATAAGCAGATCTGCGGGGCACACAGGTGGGTTAAAGTCTATGTCAATACGAGGTAGCATCCGTGAAAAAAACTCCAGCGGACGTTTTTATGTTGCACATTTGGAAGATAAAAACGGGACTTATCCCGAAGGTACATTCTTTTCTGTTCCGGATATGGGCGATGATGGGATTGGCTACAGGTTGTTTGAATTGCCAAGAGGTGGTAACAAAAACGGTGTCTATTATCAGGGTAAACCTCAGGGTACCGATATTACCTACAAACCATATCCGAATTTTGTTGATTTCGTTCAGCAATATAACAATGTAAATGATGAGGGTGGGTGCTCATTTAGAAACGGAAAGAAACCAGAGGAGTACATCCGCTACTACCTTGATATTTTCACATCTGAAGGCGATCTCGTTCTGGACTTCAATTTAGGCTCCGGCACAACTGCTGCTGTTGCACATAAAATGAAAAGGAAATATATCGGCGTTGAACAAATGGATTACATTGAAAGCAAAGCGGTAAAACGGCTAAAAGATGTGATTTCAGGCGAAGATAGTGGCATTTCAAAGACAATTGGTTGGAGTGGGGGAGGTTCATTTGTATACTGCGAATTAGCAAAGTGTAACAAACAGTTTACGGATAAAATCGAAACCACTAATACGGATGAAGACCTATCTGACTTGCTTAACCGTATTCTAAAGACGGGTTTTATCAGCAGTAAGGTAGATCCAACAGATATCACTAAGAATACAACGGATTTCATGGCACTGTCTATTGTGGAAAAGAAACGTTTCATCATGGAATTGCTTGACATGAATATGCTTTATGTGAACCTTTCCGACCTTGATGATGCTGGATATAACATCACAGATGCAGACAAAGCATTCACTCGCAGTTTCTATGGATTGGGAAGTGAATGATGTGGTCACAGATAATTTTCTTTATAAAAAAATTGACCTTGCCAAATTATATGGTGCGTACTCTGAGATGCCACACTGCATAAAAGACAACCTTACAAAGAAATTCGACATCAGACCATATCAGGAGAATGCCTTCTGCAATTTTATCACCTATTTTGAGAACGATAATCTTCGTCAGAAACCGACTCAAACACTATTCCACATGGCGACCGGTTCAGGAAAAACCTTTATCATGGCAGGGCTGGTGTTATACCTTTACAAAAAAGGATACCGTAATTTCCTATTTTTTGTTTCACTTACGAATATTGTTTCTAAAACCAAAGATAATTTCCTGAACGGAACATCTCCAAAATACCTCTTTGCAGAGAAAATTGTCATTGACGGAAAAGAAGTTCAAATTCATGAGGTTAACAGCTTTCAGAATACATCAGATGATTGTATCAATATTTGTTTCTCAACAATACAGGGTCTTCACCGCAGCTATACAGATATCAAAGAGAATGCCATATCTGCAGACGATTTCTCTGATAGAAAGATTGTTTTCATTTCTGATGAGGCGCACCACCTAACTGTCGATACCGCGAGGGGAAAAAAAGGCTCTGACGATGATGAAAAAAAATCATGGGAATATGTGGCAAAGCGCTTATTCCGAGCAAATCCTAACAATATCCTGCTTGAATTCACTGCAACATGTAGAATTGATGATCCTGCAATAAGAAACGAATATCTGGACAAAATCGTCTACAACTACGATCTCAGACAATTCAGGATAGATGGTTATTCTAAGGAGGTGACCACACTCAGGACTGGACTTCCGTTCGTGAGATCTGCCATTTTGGCGTTGATAATGAGTCAATATCGGCTGAAACTGTTCAATGACATGCATTTGGATATCAAGCCAGTGATTTTGTTCAAATCGAAAACAAAAGCAGAGTCTAGGGAATTTTATTCCATATTTGAAAAAGAGGTATCATCGCTCAACGCAAATGTTCTTTCTGACATCCTATCGATTCAGGAGGAGAACATTCAAAGGGCGTGTTCATATTTTGAAAAAAATAATATCTCGTTAGACCTTTTGTCCCAAGAAATAAAAGATTCATTTGGCCCAGGGCATTGTATCCAAATCAATGAGGACTCAGATGCTGAAACCAACAATATTGTCGTAAATACGCTGGAAGAAAGGAGCAACCCCTATCGTGCAATCTTTGAAGTGAACAAACTCGACGAGGGGTGGGACGTTCTGAATCTTTTTGATATAGTTAGGCTATATGACACAAGAGATACAAAAACAACAGTGGCAGAAGCGCAGCTCATCGGCAGAGGTGCCAGATACTGTCCGTTTGTACTAAAAGATAATGATGACAGATACAGACGTAAATTTGACAGGGATGTTACCAATCAATTTAGAGTCTGTGAGGAACTGTTTTATCATTGCCATAACGACTCAAAATACATTGACGAACTGCGTAAGGCACTTATTGATACTGGGGTCTGGGACTCAACTGCTGTTAAGCGCAAATTGATGCTTAAGGCGGAATTTAAAGAAACAGACCTATACAGGCGTGGATTTGTTCTCACAAACGATCAGGAGGAGACCTCCAGAGAGAATGTTTATTCTCTGCCATCAAACCTGAGAGACAGAATATACACATATAGTTTGCCAAGCCACATGGCAACATCGTCTTACTTATTCATCGATCAGCCTGCAGAAAGAAACGCCAGGGAGTACATCCAAATGACGGTACATGAAATTGCAAAAAAGAACTACAATACAGTACATGCGGCGTTAAGGCGCTATTCTGTATTCGGATTTGACCGCCTTCACGCTCTCTTCCCACATCTGAAATCAATGAGAGAATTCATTGAAGACGGGGCTTATTTAAGAGATGTTCGTATTGAGATGTGGTCAGATGATGAAGAAATTCCGATGAAACATTGCTACGAGTCGTGTGTTCATGTCTTTGGTATTATTGCTGAGAATTTATCTGATGTTCAGAAAACATACAGAGGCACCGAGATATTTAGACGCGTTGAATTCAGAGAGACATTTTCGGATAAAACTGTAAATTATACTGATATCAAAGAAGACGGCGAAGGCACATCGCAGGCAGACTCGCATAAATACAGATTGGATCTCTCTGACAAAGATTGGCATGTCTTTAACGATAACTACGGAACAAGCGAAGAAAAGGGTTTTGTCTGCTATTTCGCCAAACGCGTTCAGCATTTGAAAGAGAAATATGATCAGGTATACCTCGTTAGAAATGAAAGACAACTCCACATATACTCTTTCTCTGAGGGGCGCAGATTCGAACCAGATTATATTTTGTTTCTGAGGAAAAGCAACAGTGTAGGCGAAGTGGATCAAATGCAGATATTTGTTGAGCCAAAAGGTGAAAACCTCATGGCGGAAGACAGATGGAAAGAAAACTTCCTTGGGGAGATAGCAAGCCGTTGGAAGATGGAACCCGTTGTCTTACTTGATGACTCCAGGTATAGAGTTGTGGGGCTCCCATTCTACAATAACAACACCAGCAGAGAGTTTGATGATAAATTTACAGAATTATGCAAAGGACCATCAGTTGGAGGGCGAAACGCACCATGAGCATTACGGATGGGCTTACTTATGATCAACGCCGTGCTGTCGAAACAATAGACGATAATCTCGAAATAATCGCCTGTGCTGGAGCCGGCAAAACGGGTGTTGTCACAAGACGTATTATCAATATTCTTAAAACCAAACCAGACATAAAACCTGAAAATATAGTCGCGTTCACCTTTACGGAGAAAGCTGCTGTTGAACTGAAGAATAGAATATACAAATACGCTCATCAGGAACTTGGTAATGCACACGGACTCGCCCACATGTATATCGGAACCATTCATGGCTTCTGCCTAAAGATCCTTCAAGAGTACGTTCAATATTTCCAAAAGTTCTCAGTGCTGGACGAGATGACGACAAGCATCTTTATTGAGCGCAATAATGAGAGTTTTGGAATGAGAGATCTAGGACTTCTTGGATATAAGATACATGATTTAGAGCTTTTCATCAAAGTCATGGATCTGGTGAATGAGAACAGTTTTGACGGCCAGATCTGGCCCCCTGAAATCGAATCTTGCGCAATAAGATATCAACAGACCTTCTATGATAACAGATATTTTGACTTCTCCCTTATCCTGAAGGAAACAGTCAATCAACTCAGAACTAATGAGGAACTGCGCAATATCATAAAAAACAAAATAAAATACCTGACCGTAGACGAATATCAGGATGTCAATCCTATACAAGAAAGACTCATTAGACTGCTATTCGAATTAGGTTGCAATTTATGTGTGGTCGGTGATGATGACCAGACCATTTATCAATTCCGCGGAAGTGATGTATCTCACATCCTTAGTTTTGAAAAAAACTACGGGATCAAACCAGAAAATAAAGTTATCCTGAGTGAAAATTTCCGTTGCACAAGTGCCGTTGTTGATGTTGCGCAAACCATCATCAAATCTAACCATAGCCGCCTCAATAAAGAAATGCGATCCGCATCCAGATGGAAACACGAAGATGGAACTGTTTCATACATGGATTTTGATAATACCAGTGAAGAATATTCTTTCATAGCGGAGCGGATTAAATCACTTCATTCAGCTGGCATAAAATACTCAGACCTCGCAGTATTGCTTCGAAAAAGTAAGGTCGGAGCAGAAATTTCTCACATTTTTGATGCATATGATATCCCATATATCATAGAGGGTGTCAACGAACTGTTTATGACCAATGAGGCTGTGGCAGCTGGGGGCATTTTCAGATTCCTAGATAATGTCATCGATAGCGAAGAGTTAAAGGCCCTTTGGAATCGGATAAGATATGCAATTGATTCTGCCTCGTTGGAGAATGCAATATCTTCCTTAAAACAAATCGATCTTTCATCCTTCAAAGGGTATTCCGAATTCTCTATTCAGCAGGTGTTCCATAATTTCATTATCGATCTCGGGATCCGAGAGATTGAGGGCAATGACGATTCTGAAGTAATATTGTATAATTTAGGTAAGTTTAGTCAGGTTATTGATGATTTTGAGAGAATGAATTTTAAAGCGAAGCCAGTGTCAAGAGTTCATAGGTTTTGTTTCTTCCTTGGCGGATTGGCAGATGGTTCTTATGCCGAAGGGCATTTAGAAAATACTTACATCCGCCCAGATGCAGTGAACATCATGACCATACATAAGTCAAAAGGGTTGGAATTTACAGCTGTATTTATCCCACAACTCAATAGGAATTATTTTCCCGCTGGGGGCCATGGGGGGAGAAAGGTATGGTATTTGATACCCAAGAACTGCATCCCCAATGCCAACCGTTATGATGGTACACTTGAGGATGAAAGGAGACTATTTTATGTTGCCATCACCAGAGCCAAAAAGTTTTTGTTTCTTACAAGATCGCCTTCCTCGGTGTCTAGCAGAGAAAGAACTATTTCTCAATTCCTTGTAGATGCAAGACATTCCAAATATCTTATTAGGGATAGTGGTAATGTAGACTATTCAAAAATGGGAATTCCCCCAACCGATGCCGTAAATGCCCCTATCGGCCTGAATTTCTCTATTCTCCAGGATTTCTTTGATTGCCCATATCGTTTCAAACTATCTTTTTTCTACGGCTTCATTCAACCTATTATTCCTGGGTTGGGGTACGGCGTGTCAATGCACGAAATCGTTATGAATATCCACAGACGGTTCATTAACGGAGACCCTGTTGAGAAGGAAGAATTACCCAAGATAATTGATGATCATTTTTTCCTAAGATACGCTCCACAATACATAGAAGAGAACATGCGCGGAAAAGCAGAGAAATCTATCATAGACTACTATGACAGGGAAATTGATCAATTCAAAAACATTCAGCATGCAGAAACAGACATCGAGATTGATCTTGGAGATAACATAAAGGTCAACGGCCGCATTGACTTAGTAAAAAAATGTGATCTTGATGGAAATATCAAGACGTTCATTGTAGACTTCAAAACTCAACGTGGGGACATTTCTGAATGCATCGACGCAGAACAGTTAAAAATCTACGCCTTAGGTTACAGAGAGCTATCGGGTGAAAAAGCCGATTATATGGAAGTTTGCAATCTGGACAATTGTGACTATCAACGAGAATTGATAACAGATAAAACATTCGAAGACGTAGAGCACAACATTAGGAATGCGGCGGAGAAGGTAAGATCAAACAAAATGGAAAGAAAATGCGATAAACAAAAATGCTCAAGGTGCTATCTTAGCAACCTCTGTTTGAGCAAGAGCGAAAAGTTATCGATGGGAATATAATCTCTTTCGAAACAACTTGCGGTTGCAGCATCACTGTCTTACGCCGATGTGATGCATGTGCCCCGTTGTCTGCGATGCCATTGTGAGTTTGCATCTCAGAACTCCCTTGACCGATGCTATCTCGTTGGCAAGCATCTTGAGCTGACCAAGCTCTCCCTCGACAATAAGAACTTCCATGCATTTATCGTGGTTCAGATGCACATGAATGGATGTGTTTATATTCTGCATCTTACCGTGCTGCATCTCCGTGAGTTTTTCGCCAATGCCGGTCGTGTGGTGCTCGTAGATCATCACTACTACGCCGCACATGAAGTCTTTATCGTTCTTCCATTCGTTCTCTGCAAGAGAATCGCGAACGAGGTCCCTTATCGCTTCAGATCTGCTGACATATCCTTTCTTCGAAATGACCTTGTCAAAGTCTTTCAAAAGTTCAGGCTCCAGTGAGACACCGATGCGCGTTACGCCATCCATGGTCGAGAATGATTATTCATGTTAATAAAACATCATATTATCTTACTATCTCCAAAATAACGCCACTGCATTTATCTCTGAGCAAATATTACGCCGAATGATATGTTCGGCAACTCTGAATCTTTGAGAAAAGCTTTGGATGATGCAGTATGCTACGCTGTTCACGGCAAGGATATCGCCGTCGCTTTCTCGGGGGGGCTGGATTCCGGAATTATTGCGGCCATGGCGAAGAAGTATGCAAACGAGATCACACTGTATACGGTTGGGTCGGACGGGTCGCATGATGTCAGGGAAGCCGAATCGGCCGCCGAAGAATTGGATATGAGATGGGTACACATACCAATCGCTGAGAAAGATGTTATGGAAAGCCTTAGAGAGATGATCTCCATCGCTGGAACAAAAGACCCTGTCACGCTTTCGTTCGAGGTCCCGCTGTTCTTTGTTTGTAAAAATTGCATTGAAAAAGAAATCATTGGGGGTCAGGGCGCGGACGAATTGTTCGCCGGCTATTCTAAATACGCCGGCCTCAGCGGGATTGACCTAAAGATCAAAACAACTGAGGATCTGAGAAAGCTTGCGGGCTGTACGCTGCCGCACGAGAAAAAGGTCGCGGAACACTTCGGAAAAGAGATCCGGTATCCGTTCCTGGACATAAGGGTGATCGGTGCCGTGAGCGGTCTAGAGCCGGGTGCTGTCGCTCCGGCGGAGGACCCCGCTCTGAGAAAAATGATCCTTAGGGATATTTCGAATATGCTTGGATATCCAAATATATCAAAAAAAGAGAAGAAAGCGGCGCAGTACGGCTCCGGCGCGATGGCGATGATAAAGAAAATATGCAAAGAGAAAGGAGTGACATATTCTGAGTTGATAGAGATGCTCTGCGGAGAGGTCGGGTACGATGGATGAAGATATGCTTTCTTGGTTGTTCTCGTTTACCGCACAAGGTATAAAATTGGACCTTGAGAACACAAAGGACCTTCTGAGAAGACTCGGAGACCCGCAGCTGTCAATGAAGTATATTCACGTAGCGGGGAGCGACGGGAAAGGCTCTATTTCATCATGCATATCTTCCATACTGATCTCGTCAGGCATAAAGACCGGGCTGTACACATCCCCCCACATAGTAGATTTCAACGAGCGTATAACTGTGAACGGGGAGATGATCACTGATGCAGAGGCGGAAGAACTCCTTCTTCTTATGAAAGATTGCGTTAAGGCAATGGGCACTGAGGGGAAGGTCCCAACGTTTTTTGAGATGACGACCGCCATGGCCTTCCTTCATTTCAAGAACAAAGGCGTTGAATATGCCGTTATGGAGGTGGGGATGGGGGGAAGGCTGGATTCCACCAACGTTATCACTCCTGAAGTATGCGTCATCGGAAACATAAGCATGGAACACATGGAATATCTCGGAGATACGATCGAGAAGATAGCTTTTGAGAAGGCCGGGATAATAAAACCGGGTGTGCCCTGTGTGACGTTAAACAAAGACCAGGCGTTCAGTGTTTTGAAGGAAGTTGCAGAGGAAAGGAACGCCAAACTGACCCGCATAGATCCGAGCGACATATTGCTCATTTCAATGGGCGTGAACGGGACCGCCTTCAGCTACAAGGAGGAAGTTTATCAGGTATCCATACCGGGCAGCCGTCAGGCCGACAACGCTTCGATGGCTATCGAAGCCGTCTCCAAGCTGAAGATATATGGCCGATGCTTAAGATGCAACGTTAAGAAAGGCCTGAGGGATGTAAGGTGGCCCTGCAGGATCGAGAAGATAGAGGGATTACCGATAATATTGGATGTTACGCATACATCGGCCGGCTCCAAGGCTCTTGCCGAGGATATCGCCATGCTCTATGGCGATGTGGACATAGTGCTGGGAATACTCAAGGATAAAGATGCCCGCACGATGGCTGAGAGCCTTTCTAATATATCCAAGAAAATTTTCATATCCCATCTCGGAACCGAACGGTCGTCTGATCCGAAGTTGATCTGTGACATATTCCGTGAAAAATTTCCGGAGGCAAATGTCTACGGGAGCATATCGGACGCAATGGATGCGGCAATGAGATCCAGAAAGGACAATAATATATTGGTGACAGGATCATTCCACACTGCGGAGGAGGCGCTGACATGGCTGAAAAAGACATATCCTGGATATTGGACGTACTCGCAAAAGAGCACGGCAAAGGAGCATACCCGGGAAGGTCGTCGGAAGGTCTGAATCCGGAATGGGAGCCGGATCCATTCCATGTGCTGATAGCAACGATCCTTTCGCAAAGAACGAGGGACGACAACACAAGGAAAGCATCCGACAACCTTTTCAGGAAATACGACTCGATCAAGGAGCTGGCGGAGGCAGACCCAGATGATATCGCGGTGTTGATACGCCCCGCCGGGTTCCCTAAACAAAAAGCCAAGGCGATAGTTGATTGCTGCAGGATACTGAGAGACGAGTGCGGATACCACATTCCCGAGGAAACAGAAGATCTGTTGAAACTGCCGATGGTCGGCAGGAAGACGGCAGCCTGTGTCAGGTCATACGCGATGGGTATCCCTGCGGTGTGCGTCGATACTCACGTCCATAGGATATCCAACCTAATGGGATTGGTGGACACTAAAGACCCAACCGCAACGGAAATGGAGCTTATGCGGATCACTCCGAGAGACAGATGGATAGACATCAACAAATATCTCGTAAGGCACGGACAGATCGTTTGTCTTCCCAATCACCCGCGCTGTGAAAAATGTTCTGTGCGATCAATGTGCGACTATTATAAAAGTGACTGCCGCTGAATAAGAAAATAAACGCTGGTCGAGACCAGCGGTGTTTATGGTTTAGATCTTTCCTCCCCTATGCAGTATGAATACTGCCCCTGCACATAAAATCACAATAACTGCCGCAATGCCTCCCCACATCAATGCATTAGAGCCCATTCCGCTGCCTCCACCGGAACTGTCATCCGTTCCCCCTGTACCTGAATCGGTTGCACCAGATACTCCGAATTTCATTATAGTTGCATCACCGCTTCCATTTCCAACGACTCCTGCCCAGTCACTGTTACCAAAAGAATCAGCGTCAGACACACCTACAACGACGTAACCGTCGCTGACAGCCACCGCTGAAAAAAACCCATCATCTCCGTTCCCTCCGAAGTTCTTTGCCCATACCACGTTACCGTTAGTGTCGAATTTCACCACGATTGCATCCGCGCTACCTTTTCCGGCGACTCCC
>Ga0123357_10000725_pt1 | contig 33164 bp, 23 predicted proteins | sample TergutEmb28metaG_FD_89873 | JGI IMG/M metagenome (GOLD analysis project Ga0123357, IMG submission 89873) | Embiratermes neotenicus P4 segment gut microbial communities from Petit-Saut dam, French Guiana - Emb289 P4 | ecosystem: Host-associated > Arthropoda: Insects > Digestive system > Gut ... | reverse complement strand
TGGGAACGTGTTCTACATAACGTTGGGGAGTACATCGAGGGTCTGTGAAAATTTGAACACTGTAGGTGTGCTGTATCAAAAGTTACTGCAGCGTTGCCACAATTAAAATTCCAACCCTCGTATTTGTAGGCCTAAGTACAAAATGTAAAAGTTTCTTTCTTTTGTTTTCTCATGTTTCTGACCCATTTAATGTTTTTCTCACATTTACTGTTTCCTCTATGCAGTCCTTCAGTCCCTGCAAGACTGATGGATGAAGGCTTCATTGTGTTTTGTAGATGAAGTAGCTGGCAGGATAATAATATGATAGGTATTAGGAGACAGCTTGTTAGGACAACAGTTGAGTGAAACTGATTGGGGATCATGTTCATTCATGGACTTTGTTATGCTGTGCTGAATCTGCTAGTCAAGTATTTGCTATCTGTGTTACTTATATCCAGTAGTCATCTATTTTACAGTGCACAGCATCTTCAGATTGTTTCCTTGTACCAGAGAGTTACAATGGTTAACCCTCCATTAAGGTCTTTATGAGTTAATGCTGATGAATTGCTTCTCAATTTCTTACCCATCTAATTTATGGAAGAAAAATACACTGAGATATACAACTAATGCAAGAAAATAATTGGTCTTAGAGTAATCCAGCCAGTGAGGCCAACATTATGGGAAGACATTATATACAAATGAAGTCTTTCATTAACACCATGCTGAAGCCAAGTAATACCTGCATCTTCCACCTGTTCATCTGCTCTACAGCTCTCTTCATCCCTTTCCCGGCTATGAGTATGGCTGTGCAAGAGGACAGAATCATTTACTTCTTCATCAGGAGAGGTTTCGTAATGACTCCTTGTAGAAAGTATTTTGCGGCGAAGTTGAAATACCATTAAATAGATTTCCCAAATAGCAGGATGAACAGCATTCCTTAAAAAATAAATAAAATATTTTAATTTCAATAGTATACATTGTTACAAAATTTAGTACAATACAAAAATATCTCTATTTCTTGCTTTGCTTTATTTTCTTGATTATAAACAGTATAACCGGTGGGAACAATTATTTGGTTAGAAGGTCCAAAATTATTTTCTGAAATGTACAAATACATATGTTTCCAAATGAGGGTGGTTAGAAGCATCTGGTAAGGGATACAAAAGGTCAGTTGAATAGCAAAGCGAAGGATGGCTACAGGGCAGACAGTGAGAAAGTCATGTGTGAAGTAGGATAGACAGATAACTGAAGAAAGAGACAAGCAGAGGTTAAAATAGGACAGAAGGTGTGGTAAGCATCTACAAAAGAGAATTCTGGTTGTCATGTATTTGTCAACGTCAAGTTTAATGGAGTTTTGAAGTTGGCTGGGACAGTCAAAATTCGAGGGTTTGACACTTTTTGAAATGTAAATCACGAGGGGGTGGATACCATGTTAGTCATGGTAGCCCATTAAAAATGTCCAGTAGAGTACGCTTCTACCGGGGGTACATATGTTAAGTTAAAAGATATCGCGTCGGTCATCAGAACCAATGGGGAGGAAGAATACAAAGTTTTGAAGTTTTTGGCCTATTACGAGACTGTCAAATTTACAGGGGACCAATCAGACTTGTTAGGCAAATTAGAGTAGGGGTAATTTTGAAACAAGGAACCCAACTTCACATATTGTAGCAAACGACAAACAAGTTCTTCGACTGTCGTAGGAGGAGGACGCGCGTGTGCATCACTCCAGATTTAGGCCAGATTAACAGACTAATCAGATAATTAGAAATTTATAAGTGTTTCTACGGGGGTACATTTTTAAAACAAATAATATTAAATTGGACATACTCGGTATCACCAAGTTTCGGACAATATAATTTTATTATTCTTTAAAGGTTAATATGCAGTGAATACACTACGTGAGAGAGTGATCCGTGCTACGTTTATCCTATGCAAATAAAAACCTGTACCAAATCAGCGCCCAGTGACTGAAAATAAAATCACAACAGTTTCTTCAGATTGTCAATTCAGCAAACCTGTATTAACAGTTCATCTTCACCAAGCCCATCAAACTCAAACCATGGTAGTCTCAGAAAATTAGGTCTCATGCGAACCGAATGAGTTAGAAAGGTGAGCCAGACGGTTATAACAGGGTTCTTACACTAGGAATGGGCAGGGAATGACCATGATTGTTACAACTATATTCCATACTCAGCGGTAATGAACCAAGACAATGGCTCTGAGATGAGCCTACAGAATTCTTCTGAAGAATACACTAACTGTTCAGAGCTGAATGACATGACTACAATGTAATGGCGATGATACAGAAGGCTTAGCATACGTTGTGATTATTCCATGATCAAAACTTTTATTTAACTTCTGCTGTTTTCATTTAAACTGTTTAAACATACGGAATTCAAATCACAACAGTAAGTTTTACATACCAAAGTATGAGAATATATACAACATACCAAGCATGATCTTTTCAAGACGAATGAAGCAAATTTAGTACATAATGTATACATACTTGGTGTTACACCGTAACAGAAGTCCAGTGTGTTTAAGTAGTGTAGTGAGGACTACTCTGGTCAGACACTCTAACAATGGTTCATCTTCCACCTCACAAGTGTCCCAGTCCTGTGCTTGGGCATATTCCATCATATCTTTGTAGTAACAGAAATGCCTATGTGTCTCATCTGTCACTGTATGGCTGTCAGCTACACATACTGGTATCTGTCTTTGGTAACTGGAATTCTGGCCACTGTTTCGTGAAGCTCCTCCTTGCACAGTCTCTACTTCCTCCCTCAGATTATCATTTTCTCTGTATACAGAACTTTGAGCAACATCAAAAGATTCATGGACCAGTGTTGCTACTTTCTGAAGTGAGCTCTGTCTTCTTTCTTTACTTACAGGTTCTGGGACTTCCCAGAATTGAGTAGGTAACAGGGCACGCCTAAGGTAAAACCTTACATCTGGTACTTCAATTTTTTCAATTATGCTTTCCAGGTGTCGGTAACTGTCACCATCGCAGGCTTGTGCCCCAAATGTCAACTCTCTAAGCAGCAACACTGCATTAAAAGAGAAAAGATAATTACTACAAAACAATATATAAAAAAAACATACTATTGATAAAACTAATCAGTAATTACTGTTGAACTATGGATTTTTGAATGCTAAAGTAACAGTCATCTGAAAGTGCTTCAGAGGGAAGATTCAGTTTTAATTTCTGAAGTTTTAAACAATGTATCAAATCAAAACTATAATGACACGTGAAAATAGTTTAAACTTCAAACTGCAGGCATATCCCAACAAAGTTACAGTAACAAATCCTTAGCAGCCATCTAAGCCAGACATAGCTAAGAGAAAGAAATACCAATAGCTACATAGTCTGTGCCAGGCTGGAAGGTCATGCAACACTGACTTAAAACACAGATACCCCAGGTGATGTATAATCTGCACCAGAAAATGGGAAAGGTAAAATGTAAAGCAAACCCCGTACAGGTCTGGACAGGCCCTGAGGGTTCTAGGACGTTGAGGGTCCAGGATTTCAAGACAGTTGGCACAAGAAGGTGGTAAGGTTGTCAGTCCTATGCACTGCCCACCTTTGCCCACCAGGAAATATTCCTGGTAATAATTTCTGTTAGAGGTTGACTTGACCCCAGGGACATAGTGTGGCGAGAAGGATTATGTGAACGGAAAATCCCATTGATACCATCAGGAACCAAACCCATGACCTTGCAGCTTGTAGCGCTGTGTGCGTGCGTGTGTGTGTGTGTGTGTGGGGGGGGGGGGCCACACTGGGCCTGTAACGGGAAAACTTTACTTTTTTTCCCCCTTATATATATATAGCCATCAGTGTTTATAAGTGTTATTTCATACCCTTTTTGCAAGTAAGTCTCTATACCAAGAAAAGAGGTCCACTGCCAAAAGTACATGATGTGCAAGGCTCACAGCTTACCTAGATCACTGCTATGTTTCTCCAGACCGTGAGAAAATAAGGGGCTGCTTAACCAACACTTAGTTTCCTTTTCTTCTTCTGATAATGGGGATCCAATTAACATTCCCCCAAGGCATTTGCCTACTAACAAACTGCATGTTCTCTCCAAATCCAGCAGCCACAGCCAAGAATGTTCTGCCACATCATTAGGTGTTGGTGTACTTGCTTCTACATGGAACAAAAAAATCAGTAATAATATTGTATACGATCAGATTAACACAGTTTTAAATCAACTTGATGCAACACTTGGCTCACTGAGCTAGTCCTCCAATTACATAGGATCTTCAAAGGCCCAGGCAATAAAAACAATAAAAGTCTTGCAGTGAGCATTATTGTTCCCCTTACGTAGTAAAATTACAACAGCACTGTATGTACTTCCATATGTGTGGGCTGCTGAACACATTCAAAGTGCACCTATTACATATTCAAATAATTTAAGCATTGAAAACAAGTGTCAGTGTTTCAAATCTTTGAAATAAATAATTAAAAAATAAGTCCAGCTCTGTTTATAACCAATGACCATTGTTGAAATAAAATCCATGACATGAATGACAAATACACTTGGCTGGACTATAAAACCAATTAAATATATTAAAATACTTAAAAATGGAACCCATAAAAACAGGAATTTGAAAAACACCTATTGGTTTCAACAAGTCAACAGAATGTGAAGAAAGAGATTTCCACCAACTATAAACAATTACAAAACACACACAAAAAAAAAACAATGAACCAAGGAAGACCTCTGTAGAAACTACAGGATGCATGGGTGAAGAAGTAACCCAGACCCAAACCCCGACTGCTCCATATTGATATTGCTGAAAATAACAATTTTCATGACTAAAATGCACACAATAACACAGTATAGTTCTAACAGCAAAATCTTGACATCTCATGAGTTACCTGAATACACTGAGGGCCACAGTCCCATGCCTCAAATAAAGTGAGCCACATACAGGAAAAGGAGACACAAGAATAGCACAAATGAACACAAATAGCTTACTGCTACACAGGGCTATATCAAAATACTCTACAAAAAATTGTGTGTAAATACCAAATTGAAAAATGCCTCTTAAAAATCTAAGATGGTAAACCCCCTGAAACATGCTGTTTACCCACAGATGCATGTCCATTTCTCTAAGTTTACACTTGTACATAGATTACTGCATAATTTCAGAAAATTCATACACATGAATATTCAGGTTTTCTGTGATGTAATGCCACATCAACATATAAGTAGTTAAGACACTTCAAAAGATCACAGCACCTTTATCGCTTCTTGTGCCGCTTGACCCTGAAGATGAAAAGTGTTACCATACAAAATGTCGGTAACTCTTTACCAGCTGAAAACGTGTAACATCCCACAAGACTTGAATTTCAGTACCCCACTGTGAGAACCTCAAATTTCACACAAGACATACGAATATCTCTCAGACTCATACCACATAAATAGTCATACAGTACAACAAAATAAGCGCTTACCTGACGAGGAGTTGCTTTCCTGCTCACATTGCACTCCTTCTGGCAAGGAGTTCTTTCCCTGCTCGCAGTGTACTCCGTCTGGTAGAACTCTGTTAAGGCAGTCCAGTGGTGCCAGGATACCCAACAAATGAAACAGCAGAGACTGCACACAGCCAACAGGCAGAAGGAGAAGAGAGTGCAGTATCTTAGACAACATGGCCCCTGCTAAAGACTGATGCAAGATTCCTGCAGTGCAAAACACAACATCTATATATTCAAATCAGAAATTGGTATAAAGGTTATTAATTTATTACATAAAATTTTACACACTTGTCATTCTAGTGGTTTCCATTCCAAGGCATAGTTTCAGAATTACTTTCATGATGAACATAAAAAGGAAGATATGTATATAATACAAAAACTACTTCAAATAACTTATAACATTCAACTAGAAATTTCCTGCCTTCACAGGTTGTCCAGAAAAAATGACTCCATCTTTTACATTCTGTTCAGCTTGCGTGTGACACAGAAAAGTTGTAGGACTAGAAATCTGCAATAAAACTGTTCCTTAATTAGTAAATTTTACCAGCAATGATGCTGGTTATCAATTCTGTCCCACTGAGAACCAATACCTCACACATTCACTCTTCACACTGCAATAATCGTGAAGACAGTGGTCCTGAAGCACAAGGTTCGGTATTTATAATTTTCAAGTGAGACATCCCTGTTGTCTTGAATATGCTAAAATATAGCATAAATATATATAATAAAGTCATACACAACTTTATATTTTATTAGATTAAAAAAATGTCACCACCTTATCTTAATAAGATATCATACAGAAGATACGTCAAGGAAAACTAGACCACCATATTTTAATAAGAAAGAATCCCAACCACTGTACACCACCATAACCACACCATCAATTTTACTTTATCTGTTTTTAATACTTTTTTAATGCTTACTGTATAAAAATACCACATTTGAATTTTAATCTTAAGTTTTTTATGTAACATACCACAATTATTTTAACCAATTCCTGTAATATGAGATCTCATAAATTGAAAGCATTATCAATTGTACACTCCACCTGTTCAAAAATCAGCCTGAAGATGGCCCTACAATTGGGCTGAAACATGTAGCTGGAATTATAACCTAATACAATCTCATAAAATATAAAGTTGTGTATGACTGTATAATATATATTTATTTTTATATTTTAACAATGTTCAATGCTTTAAATAGATGGAAGCTCAACAGTACAGTATCTCCAATACCATAATCAACCTGTCTTTCATTTACTGAATCATGGAAAACCTAGTACTGCAATGTACATAAGACGACAGCTTTGTTTCTTTAAACTAATAAATGAAATTAAGAATTTTCAGTTCCCACATACTTCACAGTACATTTCAATATAAATATTGCTACTCAGACGTAACATTATCATGTTGCTGACTAGCACACAATTATAGGAGTATTGTTTCACACAACCATCATGTATATCAGTTACATAATACAGGCAAAGAAGTTCCATCCCGCATACTATTCCACTACTTGGCTTAGCTGATTGTAGATTTAAAAACCAGAAAATAAAGTGGTGGCCAAATGTAAGTACTAGACAACACAACATGTGACTCGAAATGCTTCTGTGATAGAAGTCTCTGCCTCTCTTATCCTACTGTTTCCTTAGCCACAGTCTAAGCATGAACGGGAAAAGTCAGTAACAGCAGTAACACAAGTACTTATTAAATAAGACTGGTTTTGAATTCTGTACAATTAATTCAAATTTTTTTAGATTAAGTTCAAATAAGTTTCACTGCCCCAGTATTGGCACTAGTGGTGACAGAGTAATATCATTAATGATAAAGAAGTAGAAAATACTAAGTTATTATCTGTCATGTGGCCTACAAACATTTTTTCTCTTGATGTGGCTCTTCCTCACAAAAGGCTGGTATATATTATAGGAACTCACCATATAGATGAGTGAGACAGTTTGGGAAGTTCTGAACAATATGAGCTGCCTTCCTGAGTATATCAGAAGCCAAAGGTAATAAAATACTAAGATGGTTCTGAAGTAATGTAATGCTCAATGCCAGCTGCAAGAGAGAGAGAGACAGAGAAAAAAACAGTGGTTAAATTAAATTGCATATAATTAGGACATATTCAAAATCAAAGCAAGCGTACAGTAAAATTAATTACACTGTAATGGCCCATCACACCAATAGAAATTTTAGATCAGGAACCCATTAATACTAAAGGAAAGTTCAACATTAACTAACCTACATGTAATGCCAGGTAAAAACTTTTCCCCATTAATCTACAACCTGCATGTCTATTCCTCTCATATAGCCACCATTTATTTCATGATGGCCAGTAATTCAGAACATACAACACTGACACACAGTAAATAATGAACTTGAATAAACATGGAAGGCAGTGGTCATAGTCTATTTGAACATATTACAACAGCACGTTACTGGAGAGGCTGAGGAAAAATCACAAAGTCTTCAGTCAGTTACATCTGTGTTCCAGGCAAGATCAGAACCAAGCACCTCACAAATAAATCAGACACATTACCCCTTGAAACAACTTGCTCAGTAATTGTGTATCAACACTAAAACTAAATCAGGGGTGCACAAATGCTGAGTGTCAGGTCACCATTCTGTACATTTGCACCTAATATTTGTAGGTCCTCAGTAGTGAACTTTTTTCACGTCACCCTTCTAGCATCTAGAATTTTTAGGTGGCTCCTGGAGTTCTGGAAAATGTATGCATATCTGTTGTATCCATAATTCATCTGAATATTATCATCTATCAACAAAAATGTGACAGAGGCTCTCAGTTACGGATGACATTTGATAATGTTTGTTTATACCAGTTCTAAATTTATAGCTCTTACGGACAAAATAAATTTATTAGGATCAACAGCAATGAAGCAACTTTTCTCTCCTCTGTTCTGAAGTTTTGGCAAGAAAGTGTAAGTTTGTAGTGGTTATGTTTCTTCTTCCTTTCCTACTCAGTGCACATGAATCCACCATTAGCACCATTAGACATTGATACTACTGATCTGCAAAGGTTTGAGCAGTTACATATGCCAAGACCATTTAGCATAACAACAGACTTACATGAATAACCAGTCCACTGCAGCTGGTGAGACAGGTAGACAATATAATGGTAAAATGAATATGTCAATGACATTTAGTAAGATCATGCCCTGGCACTGGTCTGATCAGCCTAACAGAAACCATGAAAAACCATGAGCACAGCATCAGCAAAGATTCAAACCCAGTACCTTCAGAGTAAAAGTCCTGTGTTCTACCAATAAACATATGCTCTCATTATTCCAAAATAGACTTCCAAATACTAAATTATGTAAGTAACCAAAATTATTTTATACTCTGCATAATAAAGTTTATAAACATATATTTACATAATCTGCAGGAACACCAATCCAGTAGAACAAGGTATGGAGTCACAAAGAAAACTAAAACATTAGTAATTATTTACTGATATCAAAAACAGAAAATAACTGCTTGCAGTGATCATTTCCCATAAAATTCTGATAATCATTAGCAGAGGATTTGTCTTTCTGGTGCCAATTTCCAATAAACAACAATGTGTATGAGGATAGTTTTCTTAAGTTACCTGTTAGTAATTATCAGGTACTATGTTAAATAAACAAACAACTCACCATAGGTGAGTCATAAGTGTTGATACTGCAGTATGCTAGCAAATGTGTCTGCAGTGATGACAGCAAGTCATGCAGGTGAGTCACTTGATTGCTTGAATCAGCCAGTTCAGCCTGTCCTTTGTCAAGGTTTTTCTCCAGTTCATTCAAACACTCCTCCTAATCATGAAAAAAAGGAGAGGCACAGTAATGCAACAAATATATTAAGGTGTTTACTGGACAGTCAACTAATCCGCTACATCTCTTATTCTGGTTTGAAGAAAATAAGACATGAGTTTGCCAGCATGAGCCATGAACAGAATATCCACACAAAATTTCAAATTTTCAGGACTCTAAAGGGTTACGAACTAATGTTTGTGTTCTATGTCTTCCACTTTTCAAACATTAACTTTCTATAGATGATTTAATTTCGTGGGAAACTTCAATTCCATTTTTAAAAACAGCATATTTGGGGAGTGGGGAAACATCATACTGCATCAATTATCACTATATGTTTCACGACATTAAAGTCTGGACTGACAAAATTAACCCTTATCCTGCTAACGTGGAGAATATGGTGAGCTCCTAATAATGCCAGGCTATGGCAGATGGGATTTAACTCAGCATTTAAAGGGTTAATAAGAGGTATGAACTGTTCAAAATGTTAAGTACAATAATAATGTGCTTGAATGAAAACACAGTGTGTTATTTTAAAAACTGCACAAAACTAAGAAAAAACTAAATGATCCACCCTGCATTCATATGAATGGTCATACAGACTCAGAAATTATGTAATGATGCTATATACATGAGAAGGTGCACAGAAGCTAAAATGTATGAGTGGTGAGGAATATTTCATTAAATGTCCAATTACTGTATTCCATTGCGTTCCCATTTAATCTTTCAAGACTAGATATTACATATCTTTTTGTAGCTATATAGAACTAGGAATTTGACCAGGAACTGAAATCTAAACACAGAATGCTAAAAATGCTTGTGTTCTTGAACATTCTTATGCAGCCAGCCATACATACCTTGTTGTCTAAACACTGAGCATTGTTCAAAATCATATTTCTGATAAAAACCCGCATTCTGAACTAGCTCTCTTAAAACACTAATCATCAAAAAGCTAATATGTAAGGACCAATATTGTATCAGTAACACAACATATGCCATATTAGTATACCACACGGGAGCATACCGTATGAAAGCTAAGATTTCGTAACAACGTCTTCATGAGCACTTCAGCAAGATGTAGATCTTGACTTCCCAAACGATCCTCTGACTCTGCAGAGTAGCTATAGCCAAGCAATGATGATACATGGCTGTGATCCTCTAGACTTGTTAATATGATACCAAGTAACATTTTCTGCAAAAGAAAGCACATATTCATAACAGATACAAAAATATTTGTAGTTTAATGCTCTTTGTGCACAGTTAAAATTATTTCTGCTTTGTACTCTGAGTTAAAAATTGTCCTTTAACGGACAAATACTTCAAGATATTTTGTCATGCTAAAGAAAATACATTCGTGTGGAAGGCCTTGGAGTTAAGGAGAATATTAACAAGCCAGCATTAAAGACAGAAACTGATTTTCAGTGTTCAAACAGCTGGCTTCAAAGATTCAAGTTACCACAAAAAACACAAAGCATCAGCTGTGTGTTCTCAGCCTTCCAACACATGGCATGAAAGTGTGACATAAACTGACCAATTGGGTTGTGATTTATAGCTGTTATGTATGTGGTTGGCTTATGCTGATAGACATAATGAAACACCTTTATATTATGTGGTCCGATTATGACAGCATTAATATTGTACTATACTACTGAATTACAATTTACCTGGCCATTGGAGAGGTCAGGTCCTTGTGGAAGTAGTGAATGGAGCAATTCCATCCGCTCCCTCAATGGAGGAAGCAACATCGGGGCTCCAATGGCGAGAGTTTCACTTACAACAGTTTTCACACTTGTTGGAGTTGGAATATCAACCAACCTGAAGAAAACAGATTAAAAATACAACTCAAAACAAATACAGGAGTAAATGAAACCAAATGTAAGAATACTAGAGATGTGCTATGCAAAAATAACGCTCTACATTATTACATCTGTACATGCAATATTTAGAAGCTGTTTGCAATGCAGCAGCAATAGTTACAAATACGCAGACTTCTGATCAACAGGCTTCTGCTAGGGTTCAGCAGATACACAGTAGGCCAGTCTATTAAATTAATCTTCCGAAGGTCTGCGTTCACATACATGAACACACATAGGAAAATACCCCTAGAGTTGTCTTACGTGATGATGGTGGTGGCTGCCATCGAAACATGTCAGAATGTAGCTTGACTGTAAAAGTATTTCTGAACCGTTACATGTGCACAGTGTTGGCTCAATTTGTAGATAATAACCCCTAGAAATTATGTTTAGATAACAAAGAAATTTACTGAATTTTTTCTAAGACACGCTGCATAATCTCTGTTTTATTTTCCACAAAATGCTGTTTACCTAATAAATCTATCTTTTTCTGTTCAACTAACACATGTTTCACACTATGTACTGAAATTTAAATATGCCACCCCAGCAGGCTAAAGGCTAATTTAATATTTTCACTGCCACATTTTTAATGTGCTTCACATTATGACCCCAAGCAAGGAAATTAAACACACATAATACACTTATCATGAACCTAAAAACAGCATTCACATAAGTTCACTGGCACACACACACACACACACATGCAGTTTGTCATTCATACACTAAGGGATGGCACAGGAAAAGAAAAAGTAGGTTTGTATCCCAAAATAAAGCACATATTGAATGTACCTTAGCCAATGGACAGTGTTTCACATAAACAGAGCCACAAACTGGCAGAAAATTTATTTTGCAAATTCTGTCACCAGTTCAATCAAGAAAGGCCACAAAGCCCATCTGGAATCAGACAGACCTCTTGAACTAAATATATACGGTGGAACTTCGTAATAAATTTCAAGGTTTCTTGTTTTCATTTGCAATTCCGACAGTTGAAAAATTTTTGTAGGACAGAAAATAGCTATGAAACAGTATCTATGTTATGCTATACATGACAACAGTATCACAGACTTGTCATGAGGACCCACACAGAAAAGCAGATGATGCTAAATACTTGCTTTCACAGTGGTAATTCACTAACAGGCAGACAGAAGTTTTAAAAAAATACCATGTTACATTTGTTAATCATTAATTTTATATATATTCATTAAAACACTAGAAACCACATTCTAACTAGGAATCCAACTGTTTGTTATACTACATTCAGTGTCCTGACTTCAACATCAGATACACAATTGTTTTGAAAAATCGTTTTCTTAAGCTGTATTTTAAAAAATTATGACACTGCTTATATGAATTACTGCAGCAAACCATACCAACTGAGAAATGTTACAAATGATTGAATTGCTGGGCATTTCTTTCTAAGTTCGGTAATTTACTAACCTGAAGAGTAAATGGCGAAGTGACCTGGCCTGGCTACCCAGAACAGATGTGGCAAGACCTCCAGTAAGTGCCAGTGACAAATGTGCACTTAACAATTTCAGGCACAGGAGAACAAATTGGTGATGCTCCCTAAAATGATGATCAACATGCTAATACCACTTCAACAAAGAAGTACTCATATTTTACAGAACATTCTTAATGGGAGCAAAGGAATTCATAATTACCCAAATGCTGGGAAAGGTGGTGGACATGAATCCTGATTAAAACCACTGCAATATTTTTCAAGAAAGGAACGCAGTAAAGAGAATGTGCCTTCCTGGAGGTCCACGCAGAAAGGCCGATGCCAAGTTACGACTTGTCTGAAAAAAGTGAATAAGTAAAATTATGCAACTGTGTTTCTCAAAACCTATGTTTGTATATCTTCTACTTTAACTGATAAAGATGTTGCAATGACTAACCTGTCAGAAGGTAAGGCAGTCCAGAACACACTATGTGACGTACCAGCAGATATCTGATTCACAGGAACACCCTCTAGTCCAAGCACTCTCTGAGGTCGAGTGATGGGACTGGTTGAATGACCCTGGCCACACTGCCCCATGGAATTACTTCCCCAAGCAAAGACTTCACTGTCATGTGTCAATGCCAGAACATGAGAATCTCCTACTGCCACATCAATAATCCTTACTGCTGCCAAGTCTTCTACTAACTGAGGCAAGAGAGATGTTGTCTCACCTGCAGTAATGCCCAAGCATGGCCCAAAACCCCAAGTATACAACTGCAATTAGAACCATGCAAAATCTGCTAAGTTCATCAAAGTTAACAATATGGTTTTGTGGGTCATGGAAGTCTGAGAGATGGTTATCATTAAAATGTAGGTTGCATGTTTCTCTGAAATGTTGGTAACAATCTGACTACAATGTCCTAAACCACTAAAACACGATATTCGACGTCACTGATGTGAAGACCTCAAATGTCATATTTACTCAATTTTCATACCAAAAATTTTATACCACACCTATGCTTCATTCTCTTATACAGCACATTTTCATTTCACAAGGATTCTCCTTTGAACAAAAAGAATACTCCATCCTCTACCATGTCTCAAGACCAGGCATCATGACTGGAATCTTTTGCTCGCTACTGTGTCAAAAATATATTTTTAGTCAGCAATTATCACAACACCTAGAGGTTTCAATGCACTACCTTTTATGATGGAGAGAAAATATGCATTTCAAACTCACAAAATCAACAGTGTTACATCTTTTACACATTTACACCAACTGCAATCAACAATGCCTGTAGGAGCTACAGAAAATCTCTCTTATCATCTCCCCATGGTCTTTAGTTCTTTAGTGTGCCATGAATTGACACTGTCTACTACTAGGACTACGTTAACGCTGGTGACAGAAGAATGAATGAATACACAGTAGTGGTGGAATAATACTGACAGAAAAAGACCGAAGTACACAGACAAAAATTGTCCCATTGCAACTTTGTCCATGACAAATCCCACATGGAATGACCCAGAATGAGAACCCAGGCATCTGTGGTAAGAGGCTGCTAACTTCCTCAGCCATGGCACAGGTCTTCATGTGAAGTTGTCATTACAAAAGCAGAACATGTTTAATTTTGTGCCTTATAAGGCAACCCCATATTTTTCATATAGAGGATTATGAAAAATTCTTATCTCATATTCATGTCAACATGGAACTTAAATGAAAAGACACCCATAAAAAGGGTCAAATGAAATAAAATCATCGCCAGAATATCAGTCTCACCTGACCATTAGTTGTAAGAGCCAAGGAAAAGAGGCTACCTGCAGCCACTTTTCTTATGTACAGGCCCTGCAATGCTTCTATAACTTTTGGCCGTGAAGTCTTTTGTGTGTCACCATGGCCAAGTTTGCCATTGTCAGCTGAACCAAATGACCACACAGTCTTGCCATCTGCAGACAATGCTATTGTATGAGCACTTCCACATGCTACCGAACCAACACCATTCAGATCTCGAACCAGTGTAGGCACGTTACGGCCATTATAGTCTCCGTGACCTTCAACGTAAAGTAAATTTCGTCAATATGTAATCTGTGTATGCTTGTAAAATGGACATAATTAGAACCAACACACACTGTATTTTAAACAGAAAATGAGAACTCATTACAGCATCAAGAAGGCACAGTGTTTATATTTGCAAATCTGCAGTATTCCCAGCCAAAATACACAACAAAATAATTACATAATATATCACAATGCATGCCAAAAATTACCTAAGAATCAAAGAGACAATATCAAACAAGGATCCCCCCATTTCAAGACAAAATTATTTTAAACACACACAACCAAATAACACATCTGCTACATAACAAACACTTTACTCCCTCAACAGACATATCAGACACATTTTAAAGCAAAGTGTAATTATAATGACCCAAGCCAAGGAGCAAGTGAAAGGCCAAAGAGATACCTCACAAGACTGATGCAATCTTTTCGACATAGTTCTACACTTCTGAGCATTTAAACAGGACTCCAGCAACAAGAAGTTCATTACTCAAGAGGTATCCAGAGGTTAGTGTAATTTACATGTTTTGCGACCCACATCACCTCAAAAAACATTTCAAAACTTATCACATAAAACTCTATTTTAACTCAAAATAATGTATCACATCATGTAAGTTATAACAAGCACAAAATGCGGTATTTAAAAATAACAACTTAGCAAAATAAACTCTGTCAAAAAATTAGTCATGTGTAAATGCATTCAGTAAACTAAAATAATGTAATGCAGTGCAGTTTAAGAAAAGTAATGTATGTATATTCTGGGTCAATTAGAACCTGCTGAGAATATAAATGATCAGTGTTAAGCAATCCCTGAGCAGGCTTATTACAGGCATATAGGGTTCCAGGAAGTATGGGCCCCCTGGTTTCAAGACAACCAGCACATGCAGGTGGTAAAGTCATCAGCCCTATGCACCATCTGCTTTTACCCCCAGGATATATTCCTGGTACTCATTTCTGTTAGAGGCTGAATCGACCCCAGGGCCACAGTGCAGCTGGAAGGATTATGTCAATGAAAAATTCCAGTGACACCATCTGGAATCAAATCCATGAGCTTCCAGCTTACATCGCAGTGCCTCAACTGACTGCACCATGGTGTGCCCCCAAATGTCCAGTGTTCACAAAATAATAATCAACAAATATTACTTCTAACAGCCCTTTGAAAAATTACATTAATCAGAATTCCACACAAAGTTAAAACATGCATGATCACCAAGATGAGAAACTTGCAACTTCCACTTACATTATAAACAACTTCTACATTTTAAACATAACTTTTAGAATTTCCTGACATGCAAATAACCTGGCAGTTTCATTCAAATATGACAGATCTCAAACCCAATGGAGTTTATTGAGCTGATATAAGTCATAAGCTGAGCAATATTATTCTACTGTCGACAGGTGTCATTATATTACACTACCTAATCGCCCATGGTCTCCCTCGCCCCACGTGTATAGTTCACCCTCTTCCGTGACCGCGGCACTGTGTCTGTAGCCAGCATGAACAAACTTCACCACCTTCCCAGACAATGCTCCTGCCACCAGTCGAGGCTGTTTCTGAGTAGTGCAATTTCCATGGCCCAATTTGCCATAGTCACCTACAATATAAAAATTTAGCTAATTCTCATGTTCAGTGATAAAAATATGAACATGGAGATATCTATGCACAAGAGTATACAATAATGTCTGTGACATACAGTTTTTCTTTAAGAAAGAAACAAAATCTAAGTGAAAAAAAAAAAAAAAACTGTAACAAGAAAGAAATTGCAATACAAAAGCATACAGGCTGCAATCATAGGGAGTAAAGGTAAGGTAACACCTTCTTCCATGCATAAGAATCACAAATTTATTCTGTGCTGATAAACAGTTTGGGAATATTTACAATTTATATATACCCAGAAAACGAAACGTATCTTCACAGATGTGAAAATAATGAGACAAAACACTTAATCAAAGTTGGCTTTATAAATAAATCTGTAACTACATCTGCGCCTATAAATGTACATAACATTGTAAATGCTTGTAGCCAAAAATGTTGCTAATGCACTGTTGAAGATTCACTACAACATACTCTATTTATAAGAATAAGTGGCATGTCTTATATCAGTTATAAATTATCTTACAGAAGGAGATCTGAAAACTGAAATAAAATCATGAAAATTACAAATCCATCAAAAATATTGGTATTCAAACCACATCCAGAAAAGTAATTTATTTCACCACACAGAATTCATAAATGCATTATAATTACCATCTCCCCAGCTGTAAACCTTGCCATCATCTGAAAGTGCCAGTGTATGACCATCACTGCCTTTAGATGATGACACCTTCTTAACAGTGCCATCAATGACCACACGTTTCGGCTGTGGCTGGTTGTTGGAGTCTCCCAAACCCAGACGCCCATAGCTTCCTTTACCACATGCACTAAGGGTTCCATTTGTGTGGATAATGAAGGAACAGTACTGGCCAGCCTCCACCTGCTGCGCCTGGGTGAATGCCCTTGCAAGACGGGGCACCAAGATCTTCTCTTGACTCTCCTCTGCAACCTGAAGCAACAATTCTTCCTTCATAAATAGAAACAACAAAAATGCGCATGATATCTCTGTGTAACACTATAAGCCACATTTCCATGACACCATCCTTACATTTTTAATCACATCAATTCTCTACCCAGGCTTTACATTTTCACCCTACACTGCATAAAAGAATGAGAATAACTTGTCATTGGCCTAGCTGACAAGGTGCCACCCAACCACTACACCTGAGGACAGAAACAGATAGACTTCCTGAAAGTTGTATTTAATTCTTGGTATTTTCAAACTACAGAACAGGCAAAGTTAAAAGCCAGGCATTTACATTAAAAAAAATCGCACTCTGTAACCAACCGAGTGCTGACACAGAGATAGAAGTCCCAACTTGCAAGCAGTTTCACAAAATGTGTTATTGCTACAGTAATTCATAAAAATGTTTGAGTTTTCACACCTCCATGAAATTATCAGTCATACAGGTGTCATGAGTCTGAACTAGAGAAAACAAAGAAGCTACAACATTACTAGAAACAGTAATTTACATTCTTACCTGATGTGAAGAATTGCTACCACATACATATACATCACATTTATCAGCCACAGTACTGCTGCATGTTGATGCACCCTGCGATTCACGGTGTTCAGATCCCAGACAAGACCTTGTATAATCACATGCCAGGTTCACCAGCTGTAAGTTCAAACATGGAACACTACTATGATGTAGGGAACTTTACTTCTCTTGGTAGCAACTCAAGGATGAAACTACAAGCTTTTGATTCCTGTGTTGATAGTCATACATGAAACTTCTCACAGAATACACACTTCAAAGTACATATCTTCAAAGGAAGTTCTCTAGGCCATTGTTTGTTGAATTACTTTTCAGTTATAACCCTTCCCAATTCTGTGGAGATTTGCTCACTAAGTGAATACAGACCAGTATGTATCAAAACAGACTGACTGTAAATGGTTCACCAATCAAAGAAGTTCTCATGTGTTGAGATCAGTTGACTACATCATATGTTTGGTCCTGAACATGTTGTTTTCAGTTAGTTAAAAGCACCAGAAAATTCAACATCCCTGTCCATAAGTTGATGATAACCTCAAAACATTGTGAAAGAGTGACCTCCCCAATAAAAAAAAAAAAAACTGTACATGCACAAGCCTATCACCCTAAATACAGTATAAATGTGTATGGGTAGCTATCACATCAAGAAACAAGAAGCAATCAGCTGCTCTAAATGGAAGTGGAAGAAATTAGTGACAAATGGTTCTGAAAACAGAATTGCATAGACTGGATTGAAAGAGATAGTGCAGTCAATAAATGTGCTCCTCATGATGATGCCGTAAATAATGACAGCAATAATCATTATTTCAGAACATCACTTGGAAAGATATACAAATTACAGGGCTAAAGAAAAAAATTCCACAGGCACTTCCAGTCCCCACAGTACAGTGACATATGCCTACTGAATTGTGGATAATTTTGAAAGTTTTTAAGAACAAACTTCTTGCATTAACTGTTAAAGAGAGAAACAGATATGTTGATCAGTGTCAGCAGGAGACAACTATAAAGATGAACCACTGCAAAGGTGTGTTATGGAGTACGGAAAATGGGAAGACAACATTTATTAACACTACAAGTATGATTCTGGCCCTTGCATTAAGTAAGGATTACCATATCAATGTCAGCTATGAAGATAATTCATGTTCATTGCATGATCATAAACTACAACTATGTAATGAGGTTTCAAAGCTCAACTTACCTACATTAACTTTAACAATTCTACATGGTATTCTAACTGCAACATCAGTCACAAAACCTAACAATTATGGTATGTCATGTTTATTACTACTTTATACACATATACAGCAAAATTCCATTAATCTGACTTGCACAGAACAGGAGAGGTGCCCAATTATCGAATACTCCTGGTTACTTGACAGTACCTATACTGGCCTAAGTCCTGAGAGGTAATTTTTTGATACTGTTCCTATACTTGGACTATACAACTAATTACAGGAGTATCCTTTTGGACATGTCTTTTGCCTGCTTGTTTGAAGCCATCAGGACCCTCTTCTGTGTTTCCTGGAGTCACCATAGTGTCATAGCTGAAGATACTGCTGGAGTAGGACACAAGGAGTCAGGAGATACCAAAACAGTTGACATACACTCTTGGAGGCTGTTTTGAACATGTCTGAGATCTCCCTGTCAATGATTAAGCTTTTTGCTGGTAAAAAGCAGAACTTCTGGTCTTGGGACTACTCAACTCAAGTACCAGATTATTCAGATTAACAGAATCAGATTAAAGGAATTTGCTATATATATATCAAGTCAGCACAAAAAAAAAATTGAAATAATGAAAGAGTACCTAATCCTTAAAGGCCATAGAACATTCAAATACTTCTCTCCACAACTTCAGTGTCCTTTATGCCCTAGAGAAACTTATTTGAATGTTCTACAGTCTTTAAGGGTTTGGTACCACCACTCAAATGCAAGATGAGGCTTTTTCCTTAAATTTGGCACTTAAATATGTGAGGTCATCTTAAAGTTGTATATGAAGCACCAAACCAGACTGACCCAAGGGCTGCATTGCGAGGTATAGACATAAAAGAGAACAGAGCATGACTGAAGCCAACTCACACAATCTTTTTTGGGGGCTTTGTCCATCATCTAAATTTTACAGATGCATGAGTTTTCTGAAGCCAGCTCTGTTTCTGTCTTCATGCAAAAAACCACTTACCTGGTGGGCCCCTTACACTGAGCTATTCTCAGTCACTGGGAACCACAGACACAGTAAACTTGTTAAGATACACACCTAAGAACACAACTAGTCCAAGGGCAGTAACAGGAAAATAATTAACTACAGGACTCAAAAATAAAACCTGGACCAATCCACAAATTAAAAACCATACAAAGAGCCATAAACTCAAACTGATCAAACCACAGACACAACACAAAAATCCAGAACATGCATATTTAAAATTCTTAACACCACTATCACCATCAACGGAGAAAACTGTGAATTTTCACGGGTTCAAGTAAGTTTATACACCAAAAAATATAAATGCATTATTTAGTCAATATGGATCATAACGACATGGCAGCATATCTTACCAGAAGTGAGTGTGAAGGATTTTAAGAACCATTGTATATCCAATGCAATGGATGAGACTGATGATAATATTTGTGGAATGGCAGTGAAGACGATGGGTATGTTAAGGGTGTGAGGAAGACAAAGGTACCGTGAAGCTGGAGACAGTGACACAGACTAGTATTGGTAGATATAATCTGACATGCTTTGTACATTAGCTGTATGAAACTAATAGTAAAATATTTTTTCTTATCAGATCTTTATTTGGGGGGGCGGGGGTCCATCTTAGATTCAGATAAATACATTTTCCCTTGGCAGACATGTTTTAACTGGGGTATCATCTTAGATTAGAGTCATCTTGCATTCAGGTAAATATGGTATATTGTCACATACAACTAACCTCACAGCAACTATAGAGTGCAGTTTTTCCACTTATTTGATTAACATATCTACAAACCTCTTCCATAAGGCACATGGCAGCTTGATAGAGTAAGACCTTCCCAGATTCATCAGACGTTAGGTTATAACATGACTTCCCATCCAGTCCATCACCCTCAGCAGTTGATCTCATTTTTGACATAGCCTTCAAGAAAACAGAAGCTGTTATTTTGGCACCTGCTGTGTTCTTGTCATCTTGCTTCCCACACGATGCACACAGAGCCATGTCAATCCACTCCAATAAATAGATGAGTGACCCTCTTTGCAATGCAAGCTCCAGTAGTAGTTCTGAAGCTAACAGCTGACCTGAAATTATTTAAAATCTCATTAGAAAATATCTGCTTTAAACTTGTCATAAGGCAGCAATGTCAAATTCTTTTAGTGACCAATAAGAAGTGGTGACTGCCATTCTCAATGTTTTAGTAAAGACCTGGCGCATTTTTGCTGCTGCACATTCTGTGACACTTTGCTAGCTTTTGGCTTATATGAATCTACTTTCAGGGCAGACAAAAACAACATAGATTCTGAAATCTGACTTTATATATTTCTCCACAGAAAATAATTCATAATAATAGACATAAATATGTGTTGTCTTGCAGCTTTGTTTATCTGGGAATTTTCACTATTTAGGGTGAAAACACCAACAATGATACTTACACTGAAAAATAACAGTTTAATGTACTGAAAAATCATGTAACTGTGTAAGTACACAAAGACAATATCTGAAAGAGAACTGCCAGCTGAAATCTCAGCCAATGCCAATGGTCTGCCAACTCTGCTGTGGATCCATAATGGTAACATGGGGGCCAGGTCCCTCTTAATTCTCATGTCTTGAGACTAGGAGGATATGAGTAATCAATTTCTTGCTCTGCAAGAAGCAACTGTGGTATCAAGATGGATTACAGAATGTGTTCTTATAGAACTGGTTAAAAGATGGAATGCCAACTAGTCCCACAGAATAAGGAACCACAGCAGTTGTCCTACACTTGTCCAGTAGTAAGACCTCTACTGTTATAGCACAGTGCCCAGATTTATAACACACTCAAGTTAAGTAAAGCATCAATGTGGACATACATTCTCAAACAGGCTTCTAAAATCTTACTTCACCCTGAGGTGGTAAATAAGCTCTTATCTGAAGAAATAGAAATACAGCACATAACTAATCTGCAAAACTTTCTTCAGGCACAACCAAAATGAAACACTTGAAATGGCTGCAGTTTGAAACGTACAATTCCAGTCCAACTCAGATTTTTCTGAGGCCTTTCATTATTAGTCACATATATCTCGAAAAATGCATTGTTCCTTGCCTCTTAAGTACTTGTCCACAATAATATTAGCCATTTACTCAAACACATACATCTTACCACCACCATTAAAAAATGCATTATTCTGAAACATATGAGACTAATTAGGTGAAAAAAAACTGAGCAACAAAGAGAGCCTATTTTGCTAAGTAAGTGTGGCAATAACCTAAAATACAAAATACATTATTATTACAGCATGAGATAAAACTTGTCCCAACACACAACTCATGAATTACTTCTAACACCATCTTATGGAGTAAACACAACAATATAGTCCAACACGAGAAAGCAGAAACAAAACACAGTGACTTTACAGAGGTGATAATGGTTAGAAGTTTTAACTGCTACCACATAACCTATATGTACAGTTTTAAATATGTTATACACTGGTGCTATACACTTTAAATGCTAAACATACCCACACAATCAGCTCCAGAAGTAGGCAGTGCTGCATGCCTCAAAAACCGAGTAACCTCCTCCAGGCTTTGTGCTCCTAGAGCTGTGATTTGGCTATCGTTAGCCAGGGACAATGGTGGTAGGTTCCGAACCACCTCTGATGCTGTACAGAGGACTTCATTGCATAAAACTGGACTACCTGTACACAATAAAAAAAAATTATGCTCCTATGATCATTGACTTACGATATGATAAATATTCAGTTCTACACACATATTTTTAAAAATACCTCATGTATGCCACAGCATGAAAAACTTCTCTTCTGAACAAGAGCCAGGCCAAAAATTTGGGAGCCAGAAAATTTTGCACCTCCACTGGGCTAATGTGGTGAGAAACTCTGAAAATATTTCTGTTATAGAGATACTACTATCTTTAAGAGCAACTCTCAATAACAGAACAGAGTCAGACAAGTCACCATGCACATACACGTATGCACACACACACACACACACACACACACACACACACACACACTTATGCTCCAGACACCTGGTCCACCACCATTACCATTTTCATAAGCATGTATGTGAAGAAGAATGCCAACAGAAGTACAGTGTAAGTAATGTGTTCTTCATTACACAATTACCAATGAATTAACGTGAGTCTGATCTGTAATTGGGATTCAATTCCCGGAGGAACAAGATGCTTTCCTCTTCGCCCAAGTACCCAGCCTGGGCCTCAAACCCAACCAGCATCCTATTCAGTGGGTACTGGAAGACAATTTCTCAGGTGTTAAATTGTCAAAATCAAGAAGCTGACCACTCTTCAATGTGAGCTGGTCTGCACCTTCTAATCTGCAGAAGCCACATTTCATGCAAATGAAATGTGCACCAGTCATTCATAATAACACAATGACCACTAAGGCTGTTAAACAACGATTTGGATTATCTGCTAACAATAGTTACCACACCAATGGGTCAATCAAAGTTCAGTTGTGATTAAAAAAAAAAAAAAGCCAAACTAAAAGCAATAGCTCTTGAAGATACTTGGTGCTATGGCAACATTTCTGTCACTAAGGCAACCTGCCACCCAAGCCCTGAGCCAAGATCAAGAATATGAGCAACTTGGTAAAGAACACCGTCAGTTGGAATGTTAGAATAAAACTACTTTAACCTTCTCCTTTGGGCAGTGGGTATTCCATGTTTTAACAGCTGACAAATGTATAAGAAGAGAAAAATCTGAAGCATTTGAGCACCAAAAAAATATAAAGGATATTATACCTCGCACAGTGTTCTGTTGCCAACTTTGACGTAGCAATGCAAATAAAAGGCTCAGTCCTGTTTTTACAGCCATCTCAATAAGAGCTTGAGATGCTGAACATGCTCTTTCTGGACCACTTTCAGAAGTATCCTGCCTACTCTCGGTGGCCTGTCCACTGGTTTATGATCTTGCCTGCAAAATCACAGAGCACTTCATTATCAACACATATCAAGTAACAAACATTTGAACACCAAATATCAATTTTATCCTGTATAAAACTAACAAACACACTGGACACCGTGGTTAAAAAAAATATTTCAAATTCCAGCTCTGCTTTCATCATAAATAAATTTATTTAAATAAATAAAAATAAGGAACCAAACTTTGTTGACTAGATGCAGCTACCTGTATTCCTGGATCCATGGACATGAATTGCATTGTCCTCTCTTTGAATGTACTCCTAGAGTTACACAACTATGTGCATGAATGAATAACAGTGCTTCATAAGACATTGAAGACAGAGAGTGGTGTACTCTAAGGTAATCATTCTGACATAGTTACAGCATCCACAAGCACACTGGTGTAGCCTTAATAAAAGTTAAAACAACTTATACCATGAAACAGAGTAATTTTTAAGCTGACAGTCCTAAGCTACAGGTTGAATGACCTGGGACTCAAATTTCTGCATGGTCAACAGATTTTTTCTCTCCTTCAAAATATCCAAACAGGGTCTGGGGCCCAACCAGCCTCTTATTCAATGGGTGCTTGGGCCCTTTCCCTAGGGGGTGAAGCAAGCCAGCCATGACGCTGACCACTCTTCTCCATCTAGTACTGAGGTTAAAAATGAGTGACAATGTACCTCCACTCCATTTTAGTGTGCACAGGGACAACATTCACTTTCCTTATGTAACCTTACAATTCAATAGTGTATCCTTTGAGTCACATAAATACATTCAACAAGCACAAACCCTATTTCTTCAAGATCCAGTTCCATACAATCCTCCATCTGTGTCTAAGATGAGTAAGTGGTCTCATAGCTTCAGGTTTCCGATTAAAATTCTCTACACATTTATCTTTCTCACACCTATTTCTCTTTGTTTATTTAAACATAACTTTATTCCTCCAGCAAAATTGAATTCAGTGACAGGTTACATATGCCTGGGTTTATACAACTCACATTGGTTCAATTTGATTTATGTATAAGTCAAGAAGCATAAACACAACATTAATTTTACTAATATACTGAGCCAATGAGGTTTTTTAGGGCATTCATGACATACAAACGTAATGGAGGAATTCTTGTTTCGGCTGATATCTGAGGAAGTTCCCACATGTGCTGGCAATGATTCATTCTGCAGCAGCTAATATTATTAGCAGTTTGTATTCATTTATATACTATGTGCACCACTTGTTGAATTTCTAAGAATTGGTTTCAAGATTATGTGCAATATGCAATGACTTCAAACCCCATGACTGGACATGTGAGCCAGTTTTCATAACAGTTCTGAAATATTTAAAAATTGAGAAGTAGTATAAAGAATCATTTTTTTCCTGGTTGCCCTTCATTTCCTAAATTTTTTACTCAGAGTCAGATATAACTAAAAACACCTGCAAAAAAATAGAGCATATGTGTCAGTGATACCTCACCTTACAAAGAAATATGTCTTGAACATAAAATTTATTGTAAGCAAATGGTACAATATAATTAACAAAGAGTAACAGTTTACTCCTAAAGCCCTCCACCTTCACCCTGTTGCTCAGTGCAGGAAATCATTACATAAAGGGTATGTACTGTGCAGACAGTACTGCTGACTGCTGGTAGCAGCACTACAGAATGGGTGGCATCATTCGTTCCAATGTAGAAGCAATGCCATCTGCTCTACAGCAAGCAGTGCTGAGACAAAAATACTCTCTGTAGGATCCCTATGATGAGGCATATTTTGCACCAGTTTCTAACCAAGCAAATGATGACAGGTACTCAGGCCTGACCAATCTCTTTACACCCTTTCAATTTATCTTAGTAAAGTATGACAGTTTACCTTTTCCTTATCATGGTATTTAACTGAGACTGCATGAAATATCCGTTGTAGCACCAACAACCTTTGATGCAGTACTGTTGCAAACGGCGATTCAGCACAAAATGTACGTGCCAACTCCAACTGTGTTGACAGAAGTGCGGCAACATGATGATCAAGTTCAGCTGCTGATGGAGAATCACAGTCAAAATCTGGCAGGGCAGGACCTTGATTCAGCGGAGAGCTGGGAGCTGGTACAACAATAACTTCTTTATTTACTACTAAATGATCATAAAGTAACACGACCCCATCTCTCGTAGCAATGTTGTCACAATTTTCTCCAGCCCAAATATTATTCAGATGATCCTGCCATTTTAATTTAAAGCTCGAACTCGATAATCCTGGCATCATAACCTCGTCAAAATTTTTCGCTCTCCAGTAAATACGCTATACATAGTTGGTCACTGAGAAAGTACGCTAGCAACAAAGTAAATTAACTCGTACATATCAAAGGATGTTCTCCAAATGCCTATGTACAACAAAAGCGTAAAAGTTCATCAAATATGTACAGCACAAACTTTGATATATACATATACACACACACAACCCTCACGTAGACTATCATTCAGAGTGCGTGTACAGCCCTAAGAATGAACTGTAAGTATAAGAGCAAACAGAAAAAGCGTTATCTTCAGCATATTCTCCCTAATGGAAAATTCGAACCATTTACAATGATTACAAATTATACCGTTCCTTTTTCTGTCAATTTAGTTTTTACATTGGTATGGGAGAAACAGAATTTCATTATCGTGTAGTGGCAATCCGTCAATCACTGAAATACAAAGAGTAACGGACTAACTTTGCTTAGCAAGTTGGTTCGTCCCAAATCATTCCCCAATGGCTGCTATTTAACATAGATGGCAGAATTAACACCCAAGAAAGCGTGTCGACTGCCATAATTATACCCTTCCCTCTGCACGTATCCAAATGTAGGGAACTTAGTGCCTCTGATTTATGTACATGAAGAAATCAGGCCTTCCAGTCTGCTCTTATCCATGCCTTTAGTGCGGTTTCAGACCACGGATTATCGATACGTCAGGTTTCATCCGCGACCAACATCGCATAGCAGAAATTGCCGGCTAGGAATTAACAGAGCGGGACTTCGAATTGTGAAATAGAACTGAAAATTCCAGTTTTCTGGAATATGACAATGCGCAGCTTGTTATATAGGTACCAACGTTTCGGAGGAGCTTGCTGTCTCCAATTTCAACTGCAATCCCGAACAGCAACTCAATCAGAAATATCTCACATAGATAGAGATTACAAGTATAGTGAAGAGACATGTCTATTCAATGGGTTTGTTGAGATTAATACAACAGAACATACGTCATATAACAACCACCATCAATATGTTCTATTACTTGCACTCTCCAGTTTTTTAGGGGGGAGGGAGTAGGTAAGAGGTCAAGTTTATTGAGTATATTGAAGATTGCTATGGCTACAGATTACAATTTCCTTGTGACAGTCATTCCAAGTTCGTTCACTACTCAACCGAGAGATGCTGTAACATGTCGTTTTCCTTCTAACGTATATCGATTACGTTGCCTATGTTCTGGAACTGAGGTTGAAGTTAATTCTTGTCACTCGCCACAATTAAAAGCTAATTACTTACACCATTATTAGTAATGTTGCTACCTACATTTTTCGGCTTTTTAGTAAAGCCATCCTTCAGCTAACTACCACCACAAACGTACAAAAATGTAAACATAAAGTAACATCATATATCAAATCAACGCAGTAGTGAGTTCTCACACTTGACGAGGGAGTGAAAAAGTACTTTTCAATCGGAAATGTTTTGCGTTTTAAGTTCTTGAGGCAGGGTCTACGTAACACGCTGTCTTCTTGGATGTGATGCCCTCTAGTTTGATACAAAGGTACCGACGTTATGGAGGCATCTACTGTCTCCATCTTAAGAGCAGACGACATCGAAATAAAACTCTTCTACCCTGAACATGAAAGCAGAAGAATCACCCGAAAGGCTGGTAGCTACCTACCAAACCACCTGATGCCACTTAATATTCATAAGTGATCTTGCTAATTGCACTTCTAATGCATTAGGTCCTTTGTGGTGCGTAATATGAGACAGCTAGATGTCGAAACCTCACGGCTACGTTACCGGTCCATGAACCAGAAAAGGTTTAAAACCTCTGGCATTGTACGTTCACGTGTACAAACCACCAGGTTGTGGTTACATGTCCGTCACCTTCTCTCACATATAGTGCACCACGTGTGTGCAGCAACATCTCAGACCTCTCTGCAAGGCGTGTAAACCTGTCGCTCTCCTGAAGCGCAAGTGCAATAAGGCGTCAACCGCATTAAAATGATAAACATTAGTGAAATTTCGGAGAAATTTTGAAACCGCATAATTATGCATGATGTTCTTCCGAAAGCCAATAACAACGTGAAGACAGAGGTAACAAGTTCTTTTGTAATGCTCATTCGTTTACCATTTCGACATCGTGGTAATTATACAGACATATAAACATTCATGAAAGGCTCTTTACTAACGCATGGCTTTACCAAATCCATTTCCGTGAGGCTCAGTAAGTAAAACGCTTCTCATAACGGTAACATTAATGTTCTTCAAACCACAACGTCCATAGATTTCAGCCATCGAAAAGTTCTTTTTCGTAATGCCAAGCGTTGACTACTTGTTCAGAATGTGTTTCTTAAATTGTTTCATATTGTTTTGTTCCATTTCGAAACTGGCACATGTCTGTTGCCGATTTCTCTCCGAAACAGAAACACGGTGTGTGTGTTTCGTCCAAAGTAAATCGCGCAACACTTTTACGACGCATTTAATAAAGTCTTGCAAACAGATACTTATTCCTAAAGCCATAGAAATAGCTCCTAACTATTCGTGTTATTGTCTTCTAACAGTGAATATTACAACAACGTTTCCCAATATACACGAGTACATTTTTATTTCGGAGACGGACATTTTCTGAAGTACGTAAATATAATGTTCCAGTGCACGACATGAAGGCATATAAGGGGACATGAAGTATCCTCCAACTCAGTCTGAACCTCCGTTCTTGATGGGGTGCGTAGTGGGGTCAGGCTTGGTTACCGTGTCTCTTAATACGCATCATACGGACCAACTAACAGATTTTATGGATATACCACTGGAGGCCAACCCCAATTTAACATTTATAATTCTCTATTATCAAGATACCGCCGGCCCCAGTGGCCGCGCGGTCTAAGGCGTAGGTCTGCGGCCGCTAGCCTGACGAGATTGTGTGTTTGAATCCTGCTGGGGGCATGGATTTCTGTCTGTTGTGAGTGTTGTGTATTGTCAGGTAGAGGTCTCTGCGACGAGCTGATCACTCGTCCAGAGGAGTCCTAACGACTGTGGTGCGTCATTGTGTGTGATCTAGAAACCTTGTGAATGAGGAGGTCATGGCCCAGTGGGGGCTGTTGCACTAAAAACAAGCAAACAATTAAGACACCAACAGGATGGCATAAGAGGAATTTAAGATTTAAATTATTTTACATTAATTTCGACTCAGCTACGTTCCTTGATCAATATTATGGAACAGTTTCATGTGTATTCAACCTGCCACATAGACATTCCATTTATGAGGACGAATGAAATTCGAAGAACGAACGGTCTCCCTGATTGGATTCTCCAAACGTCATTCGCACCAATCATTCCCGATAATTTTTGTGCATATTAGAGGGAAGTATTCTACAGCGTATTATCTCCTGCCGTTATAGGATTTGTATAACTTGTACAGTCGTGACTTGTATTAGTGCGGAGCCAAACGTTAGATTCATCTTTTTCAGGATTTTTTTTGAAACAGTATCGCAACGAATTAAAGTATTTCTGACGTGTGTCATCCCCGTTGTGTGTGAAAGACTAACAGAGAGGTAAATTCAGTCAGGAAACACAACTATAATTTTATGCTAGATTATGGCATTTATTAGCAAGTAAATAACTACATGTTTCGGCCTATAGCGGTCACAATAATTATAATAACCTGAAGATGGCCGCTATAGGCCGAAACATGTAGTTATTTACTTGCTAATAAATACCATCATCTAGCATATAATTATAGTTGTGTTTTCTGACTGAATTTACCTCTCTATTAGAATTAAAGTATTATATATATATATATATATTGTGGATAGCTTATTTAATTACTTCTCAACTATGACAGGCATAATTCTTATCATATAAATTCTACAAGTTACAGTTCAGAAAAAAAATGATATCACAGTAAACTGCATAGTCGAATAAATCATTTTTCTTACACTTCTTTTTAGACTCCGCATTTCGGTGGTTAGTAGTCCAGTTCTTCACAGCCATGCATTCGTGGTGTCCTCGGTTTGACTGGCACATCTAGGAAGATAAATTAAAACATACCACTGTCCTCTCCCTCTACATCCTGCCTTACAGTACTCTTACTAGTCAATATTCCGAGTACGCAAACTATGTGACACAGAAAACGTACAGATAAACCACGGAGAGATACAACCTTTCCATGATTTTTCCCCGCCAAAATGTTGTATGTCTTCGCTATCGTCCCAGTCCTGATGAAAATAAATACTTTATGTATTTAACCACTATACAGTAATCAATAATGCACAACATAGTAAGCATCTGCAGCATTACCTACACTTAACGACTCTTAATCTAGAACGAATTCAAAACGGGGGTTGACGTCATTGCTGCTTCACATTTTAACGCGTTCAGTGCCTCCTTCCACCATATAAAATGCCGCCGTCTTACGTACATTTGTGGGGACCGCGGTAGCACAGTGGTTAAGATGCTGTGCTACAAATCGGAAGGTCGCTGTTTTGATCCCAGCTGGTGTCAGTGGATTTCTAATTGACATAAAATACTTCCGATCGCACTATGGCCCTGGGGTCGACTCAGCCTCTAACAGAAATAGTACCAGGAGTATTTCGTGGGGGTAAAGGCGGCCGGTGCATAAGGCTGACAACCTACCTCCATCCTGTGCCGTTGTCACGAAATCTGGGGAATCTTAACTTCCTGGAACCCTCTGGGCCCCACCGGGCCTGTAATGGGACTGCTTTACCTTTTACCGTACGTACATTTTTCAACATGAATCAGAGTTGTGTTGCGTGTTAGTCCTGTTATTAAATTGCATTTAACCTCGTAGTTAAGTGCACACGAATTCTGACAGACAAAACTATGCACAACCATAGAAGCCACGTTAAGATGGAACAGTAAAGGGACTGATTTCAGGCTGGACAGCTGGCAAAGGCAGGAATGTTTTCTTTGTCACCGATTCTAATATCCATGCGACGCCTTAATAAATGGGCAGTATGGCTCTTCCCTCGGAGAAAAAATGGCCAAAATATGGATCTCGCCTCTTACTTCCATCCAGAGTTGAACTCTGGACTGTTTACTCCTTCACCTCCATGGCTCTATAAGCACTTACGAAAAAACGCGTACTCAGGGACCACTATAACATTGGAGCTACAAACGTTTACAAACTGGCAGCAAGTTGTTTACCAGAATAGATTGGAGTGTGAGTATACTTGTCTAACACAACTATATGTTGGTAGAGATATGTATAATTTATTACATAAAAATCAACTACATGTTTCGGCAATTTTCATTGGCCATCTTCAGGTCGATAATTGAAAAACTGAAAAACACTTAGTAAGCAGTTATACGTGACTTACGTGAGTTTTTATACAGCGGGGAGGTGAGGTGTGGGGTGGGAATGAGATCTCGCATGTTGTGTAGGATGGGTGGTATGGGTACATGAACTCTGCTATATACTGCTCTATGTTAAGGCCGAAACATATAGTTGATTTTTATGTAATAAATTATACATATCTCTACCAACATATAGTTGTGTTAGACAAGTATACACACACTCCAATCTATTTATTGTAAACACAACGGGGATGACAAACCTTATGATTGTTTACCAGAGATAAAAGAAACGTACAGTGAACCGAATTACTCACTTGTATCTAGTCATTCAGTGATATTCCGCACAGGAGTCACGCTTATTATAAAATCCATATAGCGTTGTAAATTATCTAGGCTGCCTACACTATTCAATCTAGGTGGTTTAGGATATGTGAGTCTACTTCCACCGTCCCATTATGCACTCATGGCACTGTGCTTGGGCATAGGGACTAATTTTGGATGTACCGTGGAAGCAACAGCAGCTGTAAATGTTCTTTCCAGCAGCTCTATGAACTTTTTTGACGTCCAAACGCGAGGTATGAAGAAAATAAAATATAATTTACAGACTTTCACCCTATGTTTAACTTAAAAGCATTAAATTCATAGTTCGCGAACATTTCAATAACAGCAATTAATGCCAATTAAAATTGCCGTAAACGGTGTGCACATACATGTGAGGTTCATAGAAAACATTTTTATTTTACTTAGCGCATTTTGTTGGTTAATATATTCAATCATACGCAACGTGTTCTTATCGAAGAGCAAAATTTATATCAGTCATATCTAATTCATGGGAGACAGGAAAACGAGAAGAAAAATTGACAATGGATTATGGAACCCAAAAACATGAATTCAGTCCTAATCTTCCACCTGCCGCAAAATGGCCGAAAGGGGATAATTGAACTAAACTAATTTGCAGAATGAGGCTTGAGTAAATCGACAAAACTTGCCCTCAGGCACACTTCAGTTCTGCTCTCAGGGGGTGTAGCTCCAGCCTCATATAATTCTAGACACCATGTCCCTTTAAGTAACCATTCGAAATCCTGCAATGTTTGTGGAACAAAATGAAAAGTATGAAACAAAGAGAAAACAGGGATTTTTGAAAGTATAGTGCTTAGCGAACTTAAGGTTCATATAGGTTGAACAATCCGTCACAAAGAATAACACACATCTATTCATTGCGTAGACTGTCTTATGACAGGTTCGTAGCGTCTTCCAAAGCGAGTTAAATAGACAGCGCCATCAATTCTTCATACGTAGCCTACAAAAATGCGTCTTGTTGGTAACGCTTTAGAGTAAAATCAATGCGTGCCCAAAAAGTAAAATTAGATGCGCAAGCAGACAAAGAAACGACACACAAACGCCTACTCTCACATGTACTGTTTCTATAATATGTCTACATTTAGGTTTGTGGTCATTAACTAAAACTGGCACATAAGGAACTGTGTAATGCGTCCACAAGCAACTCTAGGGCAAAGATTAATTTGGACAGTTAACCTAACTCTTGGAGTACAGTCCTTCGTGACATGTTCCTCGTGACTCTCATATGGTTAAGAAATGCATCGCCTTTGTAAAATCCGAGTGTTCATTACAATCTTAACAACTGCCCACGACTGAACCCTAACTGAATCAAACAATCTTAGCAGATGACCAACTTAATGCACAAATTCTTGTTCTTTTAACAAGTTTATTATATTCCTCTACATGTTTCGAGCACTGTTGTGCTCATCATGAGGAAATCAAATTTTATTATACAGCGTCTGGTATAGTCACACTCTGTAGGTGGCCGTCCG
>Ga0123357_10000724_pt1 | contig 33173 bp, 29 predicted proteins | sample TergutEmb28metaG_FD_89873 | JGI IMG/M metagenome (GOLD analysis project Ga0123357, IMG submission 89873) | Embiratermes neotenicus P4 segment gut microbial communities from Petit-Saut dam, French Guiana - Emb289 P4 | ecosystem: Host-associated > Arthropoda: Insects > Digestive system > Gut ... | reverse complement strand
CTGTGCCAAAGTCCCCTTTAGGGGATTTAGGGGTAGCAGGGGATTGCGGGTCAAGCCCGCAATGACAGCCGTGTCAAAGGGATAGCGGGGGATTGCGGGTCTACGCCCGCAATGACAGCCTTGTCAAAGGGGTAGCAGGGGATTGCGGATCAAGCCCGCAATGACATAATCGTCGTAAAGACTTTTGAGACAGCCCCTTTAACCGGCAAATCCTCCTATTCAAAAGTCAAACGTACCCGTTGGGACGATTTTGCACTAATTTCCGTACCTCCATTGCCTTCGGTTCCCGTCAGACTGCGGTCGTCCTGGCTACCGCGAAAACTTTGTAAACCGGTGGCTTTTACATTGTTGCCTTTCACATCCAAGTTATACCCTTTACCGGCAGGCAAGGTCAGATTCAGGTTGCCGCTGTTTGACAACTTTACATAATCGCCTGTCGATTTTATCTTCACATTCATGTCGCCGCCGGAGGTGGATGCCTCTAAATTACCGGAGATATCATCCAAATTGACGCTTCCTCCCGATGTGCCGATTTTGAACGTACCGCTAATAGCGCTTGCAGAGATACTGCCGCCGCTGGTTGTAGCGTTGATCGTTCCGTTGAGGTTGTTCAAATTAAGGCTACCTCCGGAAGTTTCCATCGATATTGTTCCGCTGCAGTTGCTGGCTTCCATACTGCCGCCACTGGTTTTCAGGTCGATGTTGTCTTTAGAATTGGATACGGTGATGCTTCCTCCGGAGGTTTTTCCATCGATCGTACCGGAAACATTATCAATCGCTAAGGATCCGCCGCTGGTCTTGAAACTTTGCGAACCCGACAAATGGCTGATCTGAATACTGCCTCCGCTGGTATTCAATTGGCTGTTGACTTGTTCCGGAACGCTTATCTTGAATGAAATGCTCAATCCCTGGTTATTCCAACCGGAAAAACCGGATTTCTGTTTAGCTATGGCGTACAAAGTGCCGTTGTCAACCCTGATGTCAATAGTATAATTGTCATCCAGAATCTGTTGAATTTTTTCGTCCGACCAGTTGTTGCGTGAAACCTGGACTTCGACGGTTGCCTGAGAACCGGCATCGCCTGTTAGTGTCAGGCTGCCGCCCGATGTGGCCGCTTCAACCGCCTTGATGGATGCTGCCGGAAAGTCGCGGGTCATTAATGAGGTTTTTCCCTGATTTCTTGTGGCCGTACAAGAAATTGCACTGAATAAAATGCCGGCTACTACGAATGATACAAATAGATTTTTCATTTTTTTACTGTTTAATTGTTATTTAATTATTACTGATTCTTGCTATATCGCTACTGGTTGTATACAACGTGGGCGAGCCTATGTAATGAACGGATACCGCACCCGAAGAATTAATCGTTAAGACGTCGGTAGCATTGACGTTCACCGAACTGGTACCCGATGATTTGATGGTTGCCGTTTTCACCACAAAACTATCGGCTGTGATTTTCGATGTTCCCGATGCATCTATCTGGAGATTGCTTGCCGAACCGATTAATTCAATCGAGCCCACGCCGCTGGAATTAATCGTTACCTTGGTCGCTTTCATATTTGCCTTGACGGAGGATACGCCCGATACATTCCAATCGGCATCACCTTTAACATTCGCAATGAGTGTGATTTTGCCGGATCCGCTCACTCCGATGCTTAATTGGCCGGTATTCACATTCACCTTCATACCGGACACGCCACTACAATCGGCTTTGAATTTTTCGGGAGTAAACAAGTCGTTCGCTGTGAATTTACATGCACCGGAAAGCGTTACTCCGGTCAAATCCTTCATCGTGATGGTAGCTTTCAATGTTTTGATATTCTTCCCTTTATTTGCATCGTCGATCGACAGGTGCAATACGCCGTTATTGACTTCACTGCGCACGTAGGGCATTACATCGTTGTCGGCTTCAATCGTTAGCGACTCCGTATTGCCTTTATTGACCGTGATGTCGAATACACTGGAAGCGTCGATTCCTGTGAAACCCGACACCTGCCTCCGTTCTGTTTTCTGGCTGAATGCAACAGTTGCCAGCCCAATAACCATTAATACTAAAAATACTCGTTTCATAATGCTAAATTTTTAATTGTTATTACTTTAGTTTATCAGGAGATTGCGGGTCAAGCCCGCAATGACATGCCTCTTTTAATTCTCAATTCTTAATTCTCCATTCTCAATTTACTCTTGATTCTCTCCAAACTCTCCAAATTCTGCCTGTAATAGTCCGAAAGGATTATTTTCGCTTGATTGGCCGGCAGTTCTTCCGGTATTTCGCTTTCGAAATCGCTGTTTGCACCGGCCATAATGTTTTTTACATCGGTCATCACCTGATGTTTGCCCCATGAATCTAAATTTTTGGTAAGCATTTCGATTTGACCGGCTACGGCATTCATCTTACTCAGGTAACAACTTTTCATATCGATCGAGTTTTCGCAAAGAATCATTGAATGATCCGGTTTGCCGGCTTGTTCCCGTAAAATACCGACAAATAAGAGGATTGCGATAGATGCGGCAATGGAAACAGTCCAACTCAAAGCGGCCGTTCGCCGGGAACGGCGGTGATTCATCTTTTGTTGCAGCCGTTCGAAATGACCGGCTTCCGGTTCTTCGTCGAACAGGCTTTTATTGTCACGGATATAGTGTTCCAAACGATTCATTGTTCACTCATTTTATTTTTTAACATTTTAGCCAATTTATCCCGTCCGCGTATGTATTGCGAACGCACAGTAGATTCTTTAATTTGCAGCAATTGTGCAATTTCTTCGAACTCATATTCTTCAAACAGGCGCATCGACAGAACGATCCGGTAACCGTCGGGCAGATGGCCTATTTCGTGTTGGATCGATTCAACGGACAACGCCATTTCTTCGTCCGGCTCTTCTTCGTCGTCGACAGAAAGCGTATCCAGCGATTCGAAAACCGGTCTTTTCTTGCGAACTCGGTCGATGGCCGTCCGGATAGCAATGCGTTGGCTCCACGAATAAAAAGCGTCTTCATCCTGCAACTGGTCGATTCGATCAAAGATCTTCAAAAACACATCCTGCATGGCTTCTTCGGCATCCATCGTATTCCCGATGATTCGCAGGCAGGTGTTGTAAATCCTCCGGTAATGGAGTTGATACAATTCCCGCTGGAATGCCGGCGTCTTTTTATCTTTTTGAAACAAGGCCATTATACAGGATTTTTTAATTCATACTACTATAAAGACGAAGCTTTTTTCCGTTTGCTGCACGAAACCTTAACAAAAATACAATAAATTTCTACCTTCTTTTGTTATTTTTCTTAAATTATTCCTACATTTGCATCAAAATTTATCTAATATTTTCCGATTTATATCCAAAGAATATGTCAAAATCAATAAATGTAGGCGAAAAGATAAAAATGCTACGCGAAGCGAAAGGCATTACGCGTGAAGAACTATCGGAACGGAGCGGTTTGAATCTCGATCAGATTATTTCCATCGAAGAAGACGCGAACTTGCCGTCGCTGGCTCCGCTTATCAAAGTGGCGCGGGCTATGGGCGTCCGTTTGGGAACGTTTCTCGACGACAACGACGAATTAGGCCCGGTCGTTACGCGCAAAGCAGATAAAACCGAGAGCATCGGGTTTTCAAACAATGACGCCGGATTGCGTAAACACATGGATTATTATTCGTTGTCGAAAGCCAAAAGCGGTCGCCACATGGAGCCGTTCATCATCGATATTATGGCATCCGAATCTGATTTCACGCTATCGTCGCACGAAGGGGAGGAGTTTATTTATGTGCTTGAAGGAACGGTTGAAATCAACTACGGCAAAGATACCTATATATTAGAACCCGGCGACAGCATTTATTACGATTCGATTGTTGCGCACCACGTGCATGCGTATCGCACGGAGCCTGCCCGGATTTTAGCGGTGGTGTATACTCCTGTATAATATAGTCAACCATGATGCAATTATTCGATAGAACATTAGGCGACTGGCTCGAACACTGGGCTACCGTCACTCCCGATAAGGAATACTTAGTCTATTCCGACCGTAATTTGCGCTTCACCTGGAAAGAGTTTGACAACCGCGTGAACGATTTGGCCAAAGGCTTGCTGGCTATCGGCATTACCAAAGGCGATCATGTAGGAATATGGGCAACCAATGTGCCCGATTGGCTGACCTTCTTATTCGCCTGCGCCAAAATCGGCGCCGTAAGCGTGACCGTCAATACCAATTACCAGCAGAATGAACTGGAATTTCTCTGCCAAAATTCCGATATGCACACGCTTTGCGTTATCGACGGCACCTGGGAATCGGATTATGTGGGGATGACCTACGCCATGCTTCCCGAATTGAAGACCAGCGAACGCGGACATTTGCACAGCGAGCGCTTTCCCCGTATGCGAAACGTGATTTATATCGGCCAGGAAAAACACCGCGGCATGTACAATACGGCCGAGCTCCTGCTTCTGGGAAAGAATATCGATGATGAACGGCTCGACAGCATCAAAAAGACCGTTCACTGCCACGACATTGTGAATATGCAATACACATCGGGCACCACCGGTTTCCCGAAAGGCGTGATGCTTTCGCACCATAACATTGCCAACAACGGCAATCTGACGGGCGAACATATCCGGTTTACCGCCGACGATAAACTTTGTTGTTGCGTGCCGCTGTTTCATTGTTTCGGCGTGGTATTGGCTTCCATGAACGTATTGACGCACGGCAGCACGCAAGTGATGGTCGAAAAATTCGATCCCTTGGTTGTGCTGGCTTCCATTCACAAAGAACGGTGTACGGCTATCTATGGCGTACCCACCATGTTCATTGCCGAATTGAATCATCCGATGTTCAACATGTTCGACCTTACCAGCCTGCGTACGGGCATTATGGCAGGCTCGCTTTGCCCGGTAGAGCTGATGAAGCAGGTGAACGAAAAGATGTACACCTGCATCACCAGCGTTTACGGATTGACCGAGACTTCGCCCGGTATGACGCAGACCCGCATTGACGATTCCTTCGAAGTGCGCTGCAACACGGTAGGACACGAGTATGAATTTACCGAAGTCGCGGTTATCGACCCTGAAACGGGCAAGCATCTGGGCGTAGAGCAGCAAGGCGAACTGTGCTGTCGCGGCTACAATGTGATGAAAGGCTACTACCATAACCCATCGGCTACGGCCGAAGTTCTCGACAGCGACGGTTGGCTTCGCTCGGGCGATTTGGGCATTCAAGATAAAGACGGGAATTTCCGCATCACGGGACGTATCAAAGACATGATTATCCGTGGAGGCGAAAACATTTATCCGCGCGAAATCGAAGAATTTCTCTATCATCTGGAAGGCGTCAAGGATGTGCAGGTAGCTGCTGTCCCCTCGGCCAAATACGGAGAGGAAGTGGGCGCTTTCATCATTCTTCGCGAAGGCGCTAAACTGACGGAAGATGACGTTCGCGACTTTTGCCGCGGTAAGATTGCCCGCCACAAAATTCCCCGCTATGTCTTTTTCCTCGAAACGTATCCCATGACCGGAAGCGGAAAGATTCAAAAATACAAGCTGCGCGACCAGAGCCTGGCGTTGCTGAAAGCGCAGGGAGTAGAAGTGGTGTGATTTACGAACTGAACGCTAAATTCCGTTTCGGATAATCGATCGTATAATGCAAGCCTCGGCTTTCTTTCCGCTCCATTGCCTGCTTAATAACCAGAAAGCCAACCGTAACGATGTTCCGTAATTCGCAGATATCGCGGGAAACGGTTGAACGGATAAACAGGTTTTCCGTTTCCCGGTAGATGATTTCCAGACGGACGAAAGCGCGTTCCAAACGCAGATTGGAACGGACAATGCCCACGTAATTACTCATTATCGACCCTACTTCTTTGGCGCTCTGCGTAATCAGCACCATTTCTTCGGTGAGCGAAGTGCCTTTGTCGTTCCAAAGCGGGATGCTTTCCTGAAACGAATACTGATTCAAATGGGCGATGGAATGTTTGGCGGCAGCGTCGGCATAAACGATGGCTTCCAAAAGCGAATTGGAAGCGAGACGGTTGGCTCCGTGCAGTCCGGTGCAGGAACATTCGCCGGCAGCATACAGCCGGTTGATGGTGGTGCGGGCATCCAGATCAACGGCTATTCCACCGCAAAGATAGTGCGCCGCCGGAGCTACCGGAATATAATCTTTTGTGATGTCGATGCCTTCGCTCAGGCATTTTTCGTAGATGGTAGGATATTCTTTTTTCGTTTCTTCAGGGTCTTTGTGCGTGACATCCAAATAAACGAAATCGTTCCCGCTGCTTTTCATCTCGTTGTCGATGGCGCGGGCTACAATGTCGCGGGGCGCTAACGAACTCCGTTCATCGTATTTATACATAAATTCCTTCCCATCGCAGGTACGCAACACGGCGCCGTAGCCTCGCAATGCTTCCGAAATCAGGAATGATGGACGTTCCATCGGATTATACAAGGCCGTCGGGTGAAACTGTACGAACTCCATGTCTTTGATTAAGCCTTTGGCGCGGTAAACCATGGCGATTCCGTCGCCGGTAGCCACGAGCGGGTTCGTCGTCGTTTGATAGATATTGCCGATTCCGCCGGTACAAATCATCGTCACTTTGGAGAGAAAAGTATGAATCTCATTCGTGGCTTCGTCCAAGGCATAGGCACCATAACATTCGATGTTGGAGGTATCTTTTGTCACTTTTTCTCCCAAATGGTGTTGCGTCAGCAGTTCAATAGCGAAGTGGTGGTCGAACACCTGAATCTCCGGATGCCTTTTCACAGCACCGATCAGACTCTCCTGTATCTCCTGGCCGGTGTTGTCTTTGTGGTGAAGGATACGAAACTCCGAATGGCCGCCTTCTTTGTGCAGATCAAAACCGCCCGTCTGGTTTTTGTCGAAATCGACGCCCCAGCGTATCAATTCTTTGATTTGTTGAGGAGCTTCACGGACTACTTTTTCTACGACCCGTTTGTCGCAGATCCCGTCGCCGGCGATTAACGTATCGCTGACATGCTTTTCAAAATCATCCCAAGGGAGAGTGACGGAAGCGATTCCGCCTTGCGCATAATACGTATTGGCTTCTTCCAAGGTTGTTTTGCAAAGAAGTGCCACCTTGCCTTTGCCGGCTACTTTCAAGGCATAGCTCATGCCTGCAATCCCTGAGCCGATAATGAGAAAATCAAATTTGTGTACCATAGTTGTTATGTTGTATAAAGTTACAAAGGTATAAAAAATTCTTTTTGGTAGCCTTAATTATTTTTACTACTTTTGTAACCGGCAACCAACGATAGATTTGAATTTTTACAATGACCCGCTTTTATTTGTTGATATTTTTCTGTCTCAGCGTCGCTTTTGCATCCGGGCAAGAGAGAGATACGCCGCAAAAGGGCGAAGGGATTCATGCCTTCCTGAGGCGCCATAACCGGATGGACGAGAAACAGTATGAAGAGTTTATCCGGCTAAACAAGGCGAAATTAGGTAAATCGAATACCTTACTGAAAGGGACGGTTTATCTGTTGCCTCCCTTGACGGCAACAACCAATCCAACGACGGCAACAACCAATCCAACGAAGGGGCCGGAACCGGGGAATGCCAAAGTCCGGACAGGCGTCCAGCCTTTATTCGGCGAGAAATACAAAAACTATGAAATCAAAGACGATCTCTTGGCCGGTGCCTGTTTCTATTTAGTCAGCGGGCACGGAGGCCCTGATCCGGGAGCGATCGCCAAAGTGAACGGCAACGAGTTGCACGAAGACGAATACGCTTACGATATCACCCTGCGGTTGGCGCGTTGTTTGCTGGAGCACAACGCTACCGTTCATATCATTATTCAAGACCCACACGACGGAATACGCGACGACAAATATTTGAACAACAGCAAAGATGAGACTTGCATGGGTAAAGAAATTCCGCAGAGCAAGCTCCTGCGGTTGAAGCAGGAGAGCAATGAGATCAACCGCATAAGCTTCAAGTCCAAAGCGAAATACCAGCGCGCTATTTACATCCATCTCAATAGTGTGAGCAATAAAAAGCAGATGGACATTTTCTTCTATTATCAAAAAAACAATGCGCAGAGCTTGCGGTTGGCAGAGACGATGCGTAAAACATTCCGGACGTTTTATACCAAAAACCGGCCTGGCAGAGGATTTTCGGGAACGGTGTCCACCCGCCCGCTGTATGTCATGCGGAATACCACGCCCGTTTCCATTTATGCAGAATTAGCAAACATGCAAAACACAAGCGACCAACAGCGCTATGTCCCGGTAAGCGGCCGGCAAGACTTTGCCAATTGGTTTTGCGCCGGATTTATCAAAGACTATCAATCATCCCCGCATTAAGAAGCGCTCCGCTTCCAATGCGGCAATGCAACCGGTAGCGGCGGCTGTGATGGCTTGCCGGTAATGCGGATCGGCTACATCGCCTGCTGCAAAAACGCCCGGAATGTTTGTTCTCGTGGTTCCCCAAGTCGTCTGGATATATCCGTTTTCATCCAAATTCAGATATTCTTTGAATACACCGGAATTCGGATGATGTCCGATAGCGAGGAAAAAGCCGTCGACAGCGATATCGACCCGTTCTTCGCCCGGCTCGCCGGCGTATCTCACTAAATGAGCGCCCTCCACGCCGTTCGCCCCAAAAAGCCCCAGCGTCTGGGTTTGAAACAGGATTTCTATTTTGGAATGATGGAGTACCCTGTCCTGCATGACTTGTGAAGCCCGTAAATAGTTTTTACGCACAATCAGATAGACTTTGTTCGCCAATCCGGCCAAATAAAGCGCCTCTTCGCAGGCCGAATCGCCGCCGCCGACCACTGCTACGTTTTTTTTGCGATAGAAAAAGCCGTCGCAAACGGCGCAGGCCGATACGCCCATTCCCATGTATTTGGCTTCGTCGGGAAGTCCTAAGTATTTCGCGGTAGCCCCCGTGCAAATGATCAACGTTTCCGCTTCGACCGTCGTCTCTTCGTCGATAACGACTTGGAACGGCGATTGCGACAAGTCGCACCCGGTGACGATCCCCCTCCGGATGTCGGCCCCGAAGCGGGCGGCTTGCTGTTTCAAGTCGTCCATCATAGCGATGCCGGAAATCCCTTCGGGATAGCCCGGAAAATTTTCAATTTCGGAAGTCGTTGTCAATTGCCCCCCGGGCAGCATCCCTTCATACAACACCGGCGCTAAATTGGCGCGCGAAGCGTAGATGGCGGCCGTATAGCCCGCCGGTCCCGCCCCAATAATCAAACATCGTATTTTTTCATTATCCATAATGCTTCATTTACCCCCCCGCCCCCTAAAGGGGGAGATTGTGCAGTGATTTTGAAAATCACACTGCGGTAAAGTCCTCTTTAGGGGATTTAGGGGTTATTCTCAATTCACCTCAAATCATTCACCTCCGCCTGCGGATACTTTTTCTTATCAAACACAAACTGACTGTCGGAAAGCGTCACGTTGGTCTGGTACGTAGTGACGTAAATTTTGTATTCCGACTTGTTCTTGTAAACGATACGGAAAAAGACCGGCATCCCGTCGCCGGCAGACAGCTGTATATCCACCTGCTTGACATCCTCCTTTTTATCTCTGAGGAAAAGGGAAATATCCTGCACGCTTCGCTTTTGGCCGTCGATTTTTTCTCCGTTGTATTTATAATCGCAATTGGTCTTGTACAATTCAAAAACTGCAATCGGATTCAATATCCGGATGTCTTGCGGTTGAGGCGTCAGTACGGTCACCTCTTCCACCGACGGGGCATAGACCCATTGTGTTTTCCCATCGAACCAGACCGTTTGGTCGGGTGTCTCTAAGAAAAACTTGGCTGCTTTTACCAGCATCCGGCCTTCGAAGCTCTGTTTTATCTTTTGGACGTCGTCGTTGATATTCATTGTAAACGCAACGGATATTCCCGCAGACTGATTCAGCATCGCCGACGATTTATCCAACAGGTCTTTGGCTTTCGCGTCCTTTTGGGCAAACGCCGGACTTGCCGCTGCCAACCATCCTATCCCGATAACCGGTAAAAAATGCAGGATACGCGTAAATAAAGTAAGGCTATTTGTCTTCATTTTATTCTTTTAGTTTTTTTAATGCCTGTTCCAGCCGGAATTCATCCTGAATATATACATCCCTCGGCTTGCTGCCCTGGATGGGGCCAACGATTCCCGCTAATTCCAATTGATCCATGATTCGTCCGGCACGGTTGTATCCAATCGAGAACTTCCGCTGGATAAGCGACGTAGAGCCTTGTTGGTGGGTGACGATGAGATGGGCCGATTCTTCAAACAGCGGGTCGATGTCGGAAAGGTCGGCGCTCGACTGTTTTCCGTTCCCTTCTTCGGTATATTCGGGCAACAGATGCGCCGTGGGATATCCCTGCTGATTGCCGATGAATTTCGAAATCTGTTCGACTTCGGGCGTATCGACAAAGGCGCACTGGATGCGGGTCATGTCGTTCCCCTGGGTATAAAGCATATCGCCGCGACCCACCAATTGATTGGCTCCCTGCGTATCCAAAATGGTGCGGGAATCAATGACGGAAATCACGCGGAAAGCGATTCGCGCAGGGAAATTGGCCTTGATGGTTCCGGTGATGATATTGGTAGTGGGACGTTGCGTAGCGATAATCATGTGGATACCTACCGCGCGGGCTTTCTGGGCTATGCGGGCGATGGGCTGTTCTATTTCCTTGCCGGCGGTCATGATCAAATCGCCAAACTCGTCGATAATCACCACGATGTAAGGCATGAACCGGTGTCCTTTCTGAGGATTCAACCGCCGCTTGATAAACTTCTCATTGTATTCCTTCACATTCCTCGATCCGGCTTTTTCCAGCAGCTCGTAGCGGTCGTCCATCTCTTTGGTCAGCGAATTCAAGGTGTAGATCACCTTGGTAAAATCGGTAATAATCGGCTTTTCGGCATCCGGCAGCTTGGCTAAAAAATGTTTTTCGATGGCAGCGTAAATACTGAATTCCACCATCTTCGGGTCGATCAGCACAAACTTCAATTCGGCGGGATGTTTCTTATACAGCAACGAAGTGATGGCCGCATTCAGGCCTACCGATTTCCCCTGTCCCGTAGCTCCGGCCACCAGCAAGTGGGGCGTCTTGGTGAGGTCGATCATAAAAACTTCGTTGGTAATGGTTTTGCCCAAAGCGATCGGCAAATCCATGTTCGATTCCTGAAATTTACGGGATGCAATGATGGAATGCATGGAGACAATCTGCGGATCTTTGTTCGGGACTTCAATACCCACCGTTCCTTTCCCCGGCATCGGCGCAATGATACGGATGCCGAGAGCAGCCAGGTTCATGGCGATGTCGTCTTCCAAGCTCTTGATTTTCGTTATCCGCACGCCGTCTTCCGGAACAATTTCGTAGAGGGTGACGGTAGGGCCTACCGTCGCTTTGATGGACTTGATGCTGATCCCGAAGTTTTCGAGGGTCTGTATAATCTTGTTCTTATTGTCGTTTTGCTCCACCATATCTACTTGAGCCTCCCCTTGACTGTATCGCTTCAACAAGTCGAGGGTGGGATGCTTATAGGAAGATAAATCGAGCGTCGGGTCGTAAACGCCTAACTCGGACAGGGCATCGTAATCGTTATCGTCTTTTTTCGGAAGCGTTATTTCCGGCGTCACACGCGGCGGGTCGGCGACAACGGGTGGAGGAGGCAACTCTTCTTCTTCCGGGTTCGGCACATTCACATGAAATTCGATGTCGGGATTCGGCTCGCTTCGTTTGATTTTCGGTTCCTGTTTTTCCGGGGGTGGGGGAGGCGCTTTGCGTTCGAAAGCCGGTTTCTCCATTTTGACCGACTCCACTACGGCTGGTTTGCTGTCTTCTTTCTCTTTATTGTCCGTTTTTTTTTCTTTCTCCGTTTTTTCCTTTCTCGGTTTCCATTTGAAAATATTTTGTAAAAAAGGAACCGTCCGGGACGAAATCATGATCAGGATAAAGATCAGCACAACGAGAATAAACAGGATGGCTCCCATAACCCCGAAGTTTTTAACGAGCAACGCCGACAAATGATCGCCGTGCGCGCCTCCGATATAATAAGCGGAATCTTTAAAAAAATCGCCGAAAAGAAAAGAGAGCGTAACGGAAGTCCAGATCGTAAGAATGGAAAAGATAATGAAATACCGGATCAGGTTGACATAGTTGGCCTTCATTAAACGCAGCCCCACAAAAATGAGGAACAGCAGGAGGAATAAGGTGGAAACGCCAAAACCCTGATTCATGAGCCAGCTGCTCAAGATTGCTCCTCGCATGCCCGCCCAGTTGGAGACCACAATGCTCTTCCATTGTAAAATGGAAACGCCTTCGATTTTACTTTGGTCGATGGCTCCCGTAAAGAGAAAAGAGACCATGGCGAGAACGGCATATATCGAAGAAAAAAAGATGAGAAAGCCTATACTAAAGTGCGTGGCGTTACTCTTGCAAAATTCTTTCAAGCTGGATAGCTTGGCAGAAATTTCATTCATCGGGTCCGAGGGTTTTCTTTTGCTCATACTTATTTACATTGGCGTACAAAAGTACAAAATATTCAGGATATTCTAAAAAATTGGGACTGAAATTTCTTAAATGGCGTTTTGTTATCTCGGTAATTAAGGTTAATTTTGCCGCCAAATGAATGATTCTAAAATGACAAACAAAAAAGTACTTACCGCCGGTGAGCAGTCGAAGCTCACTCCCGGTAGCGTCATTGCCCTGCTAAAAGAAGGCAATGAAGCGTTTTCCAACAACCGCCTCCAGGTAAATAACAGCATGGAACGGGCACGCGATGCGGTGGGCGGACAATATCCCGCAGCGGTTGTCTTGTCGTGCATCGATTCCCGCGTGCCGGTGGAAGACATTTTTCAATGCGGTATCGGCGATCTGTTTGTTGCCCGTGTGGCCGGATCGGTTGTCAACCCCGATATTTTAGGCAGCCTGGAATATGCATGCAAAGTATCGGGCGCTAAATTGGTCGTGGTGATGGGGCATGAACATTGCGGCGCCATTAAGTCGGCCGTTAACAATGTGGAATTGGGGAACATCACCGGATTGTTGAGCAAAATCAAGCCGGCGGTGGAACAGGCGAAAGAAGGCTTTACGGGCGGCGAAACCACTTCGGCCAACCATGACTTTCTGGAAGCGGTCTGCTATGCGAATGTAGAGCGGGGCGTGACCCAAATCCGTCGCGACAGCCCGGTGCTGAAAGCTATGGAAGACTGCGGAGAAATACAAATTGTGGGTGCCATGTACCATCTGAGTACCGGCAAAGTGTCCTTTTTTGAATTATGAATATTGAAGAACTGCGCGACTATTGCCTGTCGCTGAAGGGAACGAGCGAAAGCTTTCCTTTCGACGACGTCTCCTTAGTATTTAAGGTGCTGAACCGGATGTTCGCCCTGATCCCGATCGATTCGCCCGAATTAAACATCGCCTTAAAGTGCGACCCCGAAAAAGCGATCGAGCTGCGGGAAGAGTATCCCTGTGTAGAGCCGGCCTACCATTTCAATAAAAAATACTGGAACACGGTGTATTTGAACCGGCAAATGAGCGACGACGACGTCAAACGCTGGATCCGGCATTCGGTGGACGAAGTCGTAAAGAAACTGCCTAAACAGGTACAGCATGACTATTATTCGGGTTGATACGCTTGCCTCGACCAACGACTACCTGAAAGAATTAGCGCACCGGCAGGTTCTTGAAGAAGGGACGGTCGTTGCAACCCGGAATCAAACGGAGGGAAAAGGGCAGCGCGGCAACTCGTGGGAATCGGAAGCCGGAATGAATATCACTTGCAGTATCCTTTTATATCCTTCGTTTTTGCCGCTTCAACGCTATTTTCTCCTTTCGGAAGCCGTCAGCCTGGGCGTAAAACAAACGCTGGACGCTTATACCGGCGGGTTTACCATCAAATGGCCCAACGATATTTATCACAACGACCGCAAGATAGCCGGCATTCTGATCGAAAACGAACTGACGGGAAATGCCTACAGCCTGTCGGTGGTGGGAATCGGAGTGAATATCCTTCAGGAACATTTCCGGAGCGACGCTCTCCGTCCGGTTTCGTTGAAGCAGATTACCGGCCGCGACTACGACTTGGATGTGCTACTGGAGGAATTGGCGCTATCGGTTGTATGGAACTACGAGCAACTAAAAACCGGTGGAGCGGAGGACATCATCCGCCGGTATCACGAAGCCCTGTATCGCCGGAGCGGCTTACACCGCTACGAAGATAGCGAGGGCGCCTTCCTTGCCCGCATCGACCGCGTTTCCGACGACGGGCTATTGCATCTCGTCACCGACCAAGAGGAAGAACGCACCTACGCTTTCAAGAGTGTACGGTTTGTAGATCTTAGCGACAGGGGAGTGTAGTATATTCCCTACTCAAATTAAGTGAAAACATTCAATACTAAGCCTTCATTTGCAAGCATCGTTTCAGGAAAGACTTCCCTTGCTTCACGTAAAAGAATTGTTTCGTCGGAAATACGGGCTGAAAAATGGGCGATAACCAGCTTTTTCACGTGAGCCGCCCGGGCAATCATCGCCGCTTGACGGGCCGAAGAATGGCAGGTTTCTTTTGCACGTACAATGTCGTCGTTGCTGAATGTGGCTTCATGGTAAAGTAAGTCAACGCCTTCGATAATGGGGATAATCTTTTCGTAGTAAGCCGTATCCAAACAATAAGCGTACCTTCGGGGCGGTTCGGCCGGTCGAGTGAGTATCCGGTTGGCAACGACGGTTCCGTCCGGCGTCACAAAGTCGGCCCCGTCTTTGATAGCGCCTATCCGGCTGACGGGGATTTGATAAAAATCGATCATCTCACGAATAATGTGCGGACTTTTGGGCTTCTCTTCGAATAGAAACCCGGCGCAAGGCACTCGATGCTTCAAAGGGATGGTGGAAACTTTCAGCGTCCGGTCTTCAAAAATCAGTTCGTTATTCACCGATTGAAAGGAATGAAAGATCACTTTGTACGTTAATTCCTTACAAAAATAATTCAATACCGGCTGAAAGACTTTTTCGGCATCGACCGGAGCATGGATATGCAGGTCGGCTGTTCGCCCCAACAATCCCAAAGTTGAAATAAGTCCGGGTAAACCAAAACAATGGTCGCCGTGTAAATGGGATATAAAAATAGTATGGAGCCGTTGGAACTTTAATTTCATGGAGCGAAATTGCAGTTGCGTCCCTTCTCCACAGTCAATCATAAACAGTTTATCCCGTAAGTTCACCACTTGCGAACTTAACCGGTGCCGCGAAGTTGGGAGCGCCGACCCGCAACCCAAAATATTTACTTCAAATTGTTCCATATTTCACCGCTCAATCAATCCCTATCCATTTATGTATCTGCAAACTTAATCGCCAACCCGGATATTGCTTGACCTGTTTCACACAATAATCAATATTTCGCTTTGTTTCCTCCCAGTCTGCCGTAAAAACCGGACTAAGGAAACAGTATCCGGCTTCAGGCAACGATTTAATCGGTGGAATCCAATCGTTTTCACGTACCGGTAAGCGAACTTCATCGACCACCGGATTTATTTCCCGTGCATAATCCGGTTGCCCTTTCGGGCTTACGACCGTATAGTCCAACAATTCCGACAAGGGGTAATGACCGTTACTCTCAATGGCCTGGTAAAACCCGGCCTTTTTGAAGAAACATAAACATTCGTCCGTTAACTGCAACGCAGGTTCACCGCCCGTCCACACGATCGAACTGCAAGGAAACTGCCGGATATGCAACAGAATTTGCTCCCACGAGACCTCTTCTCCACCGGAGAAGTCCGTATCGCAGAAATCGCAATTCAAATTGCATCCGCTTAACCGTATGAAGATGGATGGTATCCCTTGCCTGCCGCCTTCGCCTTGCAAAGTATAAAACAGGTCTTTTACTTTAAGGTTCATAGATACAGGACGTATGAGGGGTTTCACTTACTTCGACCGCATAGAGTTCGGGAATTTCCGGCTTAAACCGGTCGTATAGAAACCGGGCTATATTTTCAGATGTAGGAGGTAAGGATAGTTGATCGTTCAGATGGCGGTGATCCAGCGTTTTGTCGATAAACTGCTTGACAGGCTTCAGCGACTTGTAGTCTTTTACAAAGCCGTATTCATCCAAAGCCTCCGATTTCAAATGGACGGTAATCACGTAATTATGTCCGTGCAACCGTGCACAGGGGTGATCTTCCGGCAAAAGATCCAGCTGATGCGAAGCAGAGAATGAAAACTGTTTACTGATTTTGTACATTTTCTTATTTTATTTGACGTCACAAATATAATTGTAATTTTACAACTTTCCAAGTTTCTATTTGCTTTCAATTTTTATTTCTCGTTCGGAAATAGTATTTTTGCATCCTAAGTGTAACTTCCTTTTCTGTCAACCGTCATTTAAATAGAGATGAGGCAAACTACATTCAAAGCGATCTTATTGCCGGTTATAGACAAGCTATTCCGTTTGGCCTTACATATTACGGGGACCAAAGAGGATGCGGAAGACGTTGTCCAAGATGTTCTTTTACAAATATGGAAAAAGGAAGACTGGGAAAAGATCAGCAGTTTGGAAGCGTATTGCTTCCGCTCGGTACGAAATCGAGCGTTGGATCTGATCGCTTTGAAAGAGAATCAAACCGAAGGCTTTCCCGACGATTTTGACTATCCTTTAGACGAGGATATTGAGCGGCAGGTAGATGTAAGGGACCAAATCGATGATGTAGAGAAATGGGTGGAACGGTTGCCTGAAAAGCAACAAACCCTTTTTCGTTTACGTGAAGTGGAAGAATTGAGCTATAAAGAAATAGCTTCAATCTTACATATAACTGAAGAGCAGGTTAAAATTAATTTATTCCGGTTACGCCGGAAATTAAAGGATTATTTTGATAGAAGATACAATGACAATGGAGCAAATTAACCGCCTTTTGGATAACTATTGGGCGGGCGATACTTCCTTAGAGGAAGAATCGGCATTGAAGGCTTTTTTTTCGCAAGATGCTATTCCCGAAGAATTAAGGAAATACCAACCTTTGTTTTCCTGGAAAGCGAATCAACTGCTGCTAAAGGGAGACGGGATTTTGAAGGCCGGCCGGATTAAACCGGCGGTGCATATCCGCTGGTATCCCATCCTTAAAATAGCGGCTTCTTTTTTGGTGATTCTTACGCTGGGTATTGGTATTTATACGCATTACCAACAGGAAAAGTTTCTGGATACGATTTTCTCCGATACGTATTCCAATCCGGAAGACGCTTTGCGGGAAACCAAGGATGTGATCGGAAAGGTATCCTCTATCCTTAATTTGGCTAAAGATAAGCATATCGAAGCGCAAAAATTAGATTCTACGGAAGAAATCCTCGACAAAAATAAAGCAGAATGAGAATGAAGAAATACCTGTATATATGCTTTTTTATCGTAATTCCCCTTTCGGTTTCTGCACAAGACGTTGTTGCTGCTTTTTTGGATGCCCATGCCAAAGACGATAATTTGCAGGTGGTTTCGATCGGGAAGAAAATGATGGATACGATATGCTCCCTATCTGCCGACAACCCGTCGTTGACAGAGGCTATCAAGGGCTTGGAAACCATTCGCATCGTTTCTTCCAAAAATCAGGATTTGAATCAGAATGCGGAATATTTTCTTTCCGCCCAGACATTATTGACGAATACGAAAGGATTGAAAGCGCTTTTTTCAATGAGCGAGAAGGAGAAAGAGTTAATGGTAATGGTGAAAGAATTGAAAGGGAGCATTAAAGAGCTACTATTGCTTTCGGAACAACCGGACGGATTTAATCTTATATCGTTGAGCGGAACGATTCATTTAGATGATCTGCAAAAATATTCCGAAGGCCTGAATATAAAGGAACTGAATGAATTAAATTCAGTAAGATGCAATCAATAAATTTCAAACTAACTTTTTTTTTGATTAAAACGAAGAAAACGGTGGGGCGGGAGTCTCGCCGTTTTTGCTATGGAGAATGGAGCAAGAGCGCATATTGTTCCCCGACATCCGCCCATTGGAAATAGGCGGGATGAACGAAGTTCAAGTATTTCAAAATTTTGAATGCGTTAAAGTACAGAAAGAAACGTTTGCGAAAATTCACTAAGGAAGCAGTATGCCGGTTAATTTCCCCTATTTTTTGAAGAAAGCCGTCTTCTTTGAGAAACAGACGAAGGTGTTCCGGTAAACTCCCGATCGATGCGTCAATTTCGTTTTCCGGTTTTTTATACCATCGATCCAGGGTATTGAACAACTGTTTCAAAGCGCTAAAGGCAGCTACCTGATAGCTGTATTTCGTCAATTGGTTTTCAGCAAGCATCTTTTGTAAAGCGGGTCCCGTTCCGAACGGCACCCGGTCGGAAATCCGTGCCGAAGGATACACGCAGGTGGTGTCGATGAAGCGGGTTTTTCCCAAAGGAAATACTTTTTGAAGAAAATAAAAATCTTCGCCCGATTGCTGTTTTCCCATACCGCCGGCTTTGAGATAGGCCCCGGCAGTCACTGCAAACGCAGAGCCGATGGTATAATAAGGATACGGATAACCGCAATATTCCAAAGCCCGGCGATAATACCGCAAGTACTGTTCGTAGTTCGTGGCAGCCGTTCGTAGCGGATCGGAAATGTCCCACTGTTCAACCGGATGATGAAACTCGATCGTTGCCGAAAGGAGCCGGTGTTCTTTGAAATTCCGGTCGATCTCAGTTAAATAGTTCTTTTCTACGAGACAATCGGCATCCAGACTGACTATGATTCCCGAGGGGTCTCCACCGAAATGAAGGATGGCTTCGTCCATTCCAAGTTTGCGCGGAAGTCCCGCTCCCGTTTGATGCCCCGGAAGATTCTCGACTAATATCGGAGTGATGAAAAAAGCGGAAGAAGGATTCTTTGAAGCAAAATCTTTCACTTGAAGATACGAATTCCAATTCATCGCCACCACTTCCTCCGGATCGATCCGATATGAGTTGATCACGAGAATAATTTCGACGGGAAAATCACCCCGTTCGCAATCCCAAAGACTTTGAACCGTCCGGATAAGTTCAGGCTCCTTGTAACAAGGAATGACAACGATCATTTATTTGGCCGGCACATAGCGGGCATTCAGGAAGTCGGTCACTTCATTCGTAATATCATACGAGTCATCCGCATAAAGAATGTTGTCGGTACCGGCGTTGCTGAGAATCATTTCGTATTTTTTCGGAGTGTTGAATATTTTCAATGCGGAAATGATCGTATCTGTCAATTGTTGTTGTAGTTTGGCTTGATCCATTTGCATTTCCTGATTTGCTTGAGCGATATAATTGTCTAAATCCTGCTTCAACCCGCTTAAACGGTTTTGTTCCTGTTGCGCCCTTTCCTGAGTGATAAAAGCATTCATTTGTGCCTTCTGGTAATAGTCGTTCACTTCTTTTTGCAATTGGTCCTGCCGTTTATTTATGATTAATTTCTTGTCTTCGATTTTCTTGATGCTGGCGTCATTCAAATCTAAGAAAAACTTGTAGTGCGACAACAACGAATCGGTACGGATGTACGCTATCGGCAGATGGGAATGGGTTGAGTCGGAAAAAACTCCTATGGATTCCAATTGTTTGGCGACCCCTTTTTTACCTGTAAACTGTAAAATAAATAATACAAGGACTGCTATAATTAACACCCCATTAATAATGTAGTTACTATTCTTCATTTGTTTAAAAATTTATATAATACTTATTTATATGCTTCCTTAGCGACTGCAAATATAACTAAAATATGATTACGTTTTGCTTTTACGAGGAAAATTTTCAAAGGAGAGGCTCTTCCCTTCTTCCCAGGAAGAGGGGAGAGAGATTGCTTCGCTTCGCTACCAATGACGGGCGCTTCGTCATTGGTAGGAGGAACGACGAAGATTTATGCATACTCCACAGGTTTTCCGACTGAATACAGCACTTGATCATAAATCCTGCGCACTTTCAGGCCGGCGTCTTCCCAGGTGATGGCATCGACTTCTTTTTTTCCTTCTTCTTTCAGGTATTCATACATACTGGGGTAGGTAATAATGGAATACATCGCATCGGCCATAGCTTCTATATCCCAATAGTCGGTCTTGATGGTGTTGGTGAGAATTTCGGCGCATCCCGACTGTTTGGAAATAATGGAAGGAACACCGCACTGCATGGCTTCAAGAGGCGATATGCCAAAAGGTTCCGATACCGAAGGCATGACATAGACATCGCTCGATTTAAGTACTTCATACACTTGGGTACCTTTCATAAAGCCGGTAAAATGAAACTTATCGGAAATGTTGCGCTGGGCGGCCAACCGAATCATCTGATTCATCATGTCGCCGCTGCCTGCCATGACAAACCGCACATTCCCTGCTTTTTTCAATACCCTGGCTGCTGCTTCCACGAAGTATTCGGGTCCTTTTTGCATGGTGATGCGCCCTAAAAAGGTAATCACTTTATCCTTTGTCCCTTTCTTCGACCCGATAGCTTCTATTTCGGGACTTAACGGCTCTACTGCATTGTGAACGGTGGTTACTTTCCGGGGGTCTTGATGGTATTTTTCGACGACCGTGTTTCGTGTCAGATTGCTCACGGTAATAATATGGTCGGCATGGTCCATCCCGTCTTTTTCAATCCCATATACTTGCGGATTCACCTTTCCCCGGCTGCGGTCGAAGTCGGTGGCATGTACATGGATGACTAACGGCCGTCCGGTAACTGCTTTGGCATGAATACCTGCCGGATAAGTGAGCCAGTCGTGCGAATGGATGATGTCGGCGTTCACCGTCCGGGCAATGACGCCGGCTACAATCGAATAGTTGTTGATCTCTTCAAGCAGGTTGCCCGGATAGCGCCCCGAAAATTCGATACATCCCAAATCGTTGGTATTGAAATAGCTGAAATCGGCGTAGATATGATTTCTCAAATCGTAATACAACTGGGGATCCATATATTTACCGATGCGTTGCTTGACATACTCCCAGGAAACGTCGCGCCAAACGACAGGCGTATTCCCGGCGCCTATCAGTCGTAAGAAACGCTGATCTTCATCGCCCCAGGGTTTAGGCATGACAAACGTGATTTCCATGTCGGATTGCATCGACATTCCCCGAGTCAATCCAAAACTCGCGGTTCCTAATCCTCCCAATATATGGGGCGGAAATTCCCACCCAAACATTAACGCTTTCATAGTACTTCCGTATAGCTTTCCATTAATTTCAACACGCGCAAAATAGCAGCCACATTCATGGCGAAGGAGATCGCGCCCCCGCTTTGAAAGGGCGGGTTGCCATCGTATAATTCCGAAAATGTCCCGATACAATGCAGGTTCATCTCATCGTCCAAGCTGATTAACATGCGTTCAACAAATGAAATACCGCTCAATTGATACAACCGCAGGTAGGCCTCCAGATAAAATCCCAGCAACCAGGGCCATGCGGCGCCTTGATGGTAAGACAAATCCCTTTCTTTTTGTGTCCCGGTATAATACGGACGATACCCTTCGCTTTGGGGGCTTAACGAGCGGATGCCTTTGGGTGTTAAAAGTTCTTTTGTAATGATATTCAATACAGCTCTTTTCTGTTGACGATTCAGCGGCGAATAATCCAAAGCAATAGCAAACAACATATTGGGACGAACGCTCCAATCGACGTATGCCCCGTCGATAAAATCAAACAGGTATCCGTAACCGTTGACGAAGGTTTCAACAAACGAAGCGCCTGCTTTACCGGCTATGGATTCCAATCGATTCTGCCGTTCCTTATCGTCTTGCGCTCCGGCCAATTCGGAAGCAAATTTCAAGGCATTGTACCATAAAGCATTAAATTCTACAATGAAACCCGAACGGGGAACGATGGGCTTGCCGTCAATGGAGGAATTCATCCACGTTATCGCCCGGTCTTTGCCATTGGAATAAACCAGCCCGTTTTTATCCATAAGTAAGTCGGGATGCTTATTTTCGATGATATAATCAATGATTTCCCGAATCAATTCTCCGTATTTTTCTTGACATTGAGCGATGCCTTGCATTTTCGAATATTGCTGTACTGCCCAGATAGCCCACAGGAAGACATCCGGCATTTCAATCTCTTTAATGACCCTATCTCCCGAATGGTCTTTCATATAGTTCCGGATCGCCGGAGTAGCGGTAGTCATTATTTTTTCAAAGCGAACAGGATCGTCGATGGATAGCGTACATCCGGGTAAAGAAATGAACAAATCGCGCGCCCGAACTTTGAACCAGGGATAGCCGGCAATTAAATAAGCATCGTTCTCGGTAGGACGGAGATAAAATTGCTGTGCCGAATTTTTCAGACAATTATAAAAACCGGTGCGGGAAGTCCGGCTCCGTATTTCTTCTTCGTATTTTTCTTCCAATACCGACGGATCGATAAACGTATCGCCGCCTGCGAAGTAAATCGACTCTCCTTTTTTGATTTCCAATTCGAAATACCCCGGAACGTATAAATCTTCCTTATACGGAAAACCTCGTTCCATCTCTTTCGAATATTCAATATTTTTATACCAGTCGGGTTGGAAAACAAAGTGGCAGGGCTTGTTGAACTGCATATACAAATCGGGATATCCTTCGTACATTCGTGTCTTTATACCGTTATCCACTAAATCGTAATGCCTGCTCGCTCTCGAATTAGCGAAAGTTAAGTTATTGACATTCCGGAATGCGAGGAAAGGTTTGAACCGTAAAGTCGTTTCCGAATGAGCGTCGAGCAAGGTATATTTAATCAGAATCCGGTTATCGTAGGTCGTAAAGACTTTTTCTTTCGACAGAATCACTCCACCCACCCGGTAAGTGGTACGCGGCATGATGTCGCAATCGTATAGCCGGATGTATTTATGCCCGTTAGGACTGAAATGATTGTTATCGAACTGATGAACGCCTAAATTAAATTCGGCTTCGTGTTGAATAACCGTTTCGTCGAGCGACGAGAGAATCACGTGATTATCTTCTCCCAATGCCGGAACCGGGATTACAAGCAATCCGTGATATTTACGGGTATTACAGTCAACAATCGTCGTTGCATGGTAAGCCCCTCCGCGATTGGTTCGCAGCATTTCCCTTGTCAATGATTCTTCTAAGTTTATTAGCAGGGTTTTATCAAACTTCAAATATCCCATACCTTGTGAATTTATTTTCTGTTTTATTCGTTCTTCTTTATTAAAAAGACGAAAATTACGACATATTTTTAGGATATGCAAATATATCGCTGTTTTTCTTCTTTATTTTCCTAAATTCGCAGTGAAAGTTCGATAAATACGTTAATCAGCCGGAAAAGACCCTGTCGAGCGAAGAAGTAAAGGAGATTTCTTAAAATAGCAAAATGTCAGTAGAGAAACATCGGACGAAGATAAGAGGAATATAAGAGGCACATAAGACGAAGAGCGGATGAAGAGAAAAAACACAATAGAAGTAAACAGATGAAAAATATATCAAAATGCAATAATACATGCCGATTGGCTGTCTTTTTAATTATCCGAATCAATCATTTACTAAGGAATGAAAAGTAAATAACATATAACAATAACCTCAGTGCAACTCTGTGTCTTCTCTGTGAATCTCTGTGTAATAAAACAGTTATACAGAGATTGGAAGCTTGTGACTTGATGGGCGGTCGCTAATAAATTGTAGAAACCCGGCTCTTGGAATAAGCCGTGAAGAACCCGGACAGTCCGACCTTTGAATCAGGCGATAAACAACGGATGTTCGTCTCCACGTTGGCGGGAGGCCCGCCGAACAAAGGAATGGACCCGCGAAACTCTTGTTGTGCATCGTCGATAAAGGTAGCATATTCGGGAGTGAGACTTTCTATTTGCACAACCAAGGTGTCTCCCGGTGTCAATTTATATTTATCCCGCTCCTGGTTTAGCTGGAATACAGGCAGAGCGGTAATTTTTTTAGTAGCCAGATAATCGTCCTTGGAAATCGAAAAACCTTGCAAGGAATCGTTTAGCAGCACGCCGTTACGAAAGAGGTGAAAGCTGAAATTATTACTGCTCTCCTCCGGCAAGTTTCCCCAGATCAGCACTTGAAGGAAGCGGTTCGACAGGGGCGAATCGGTGATGGCTGCCGAATCCAAGGTAGCGGGAAAGGGAAGAAAAGAGTCCGCTTCATACTCCTCCGTCTGTCCATCGCCGTTGAAATCGACGGAAGCATGCAAGGTATAGGTTTTGCCCGGTATCCCGTACACGCCGGGTGATGTAAGATACAGTCCGGGGTCATCGGGCGACTCGCTCAATTCAAACACATCGTTATCGCAAGTGATGCTGACGGTGGCGTTCGCGATGCCTTCGGGTTCGGTAGAAACAAAATAGCCCGACGAACGGGTGATGCGGATAGCCTGTTGAGCCGTATCCGTGGTGATATAGCCGTAAATGACCAAACGCGGTGGAGAAGCTTCCGTATGGATATTGATTCGTTCCATACAGGCATACAGGCATAAAAGGGAAGCGCTTCCGGCAAGTACGACATATCTGAAGTATTTCTTGGCGTTCATTGTGTTAAAAACTAAAGTTCCACGTCACCGAAGGAACGAATTTGAAAAGAGAGATTTTTTCGGCATAGAAGCTGTTGGGGTCGTTATCTTCGGGACGGAAGAGGATCGTCCAGACGTTGGCGCGCCCATACGCATTATAGAGAGAAAAGTTCAGCTCATGGTTGAAATGTTTGCCCGGAGGCGACAATTTCCATGTAGCCGAGAGGTCGAGCCGGTGATAGGCCGGATACCGGTACTCGTTCCTGCCGGAATAAATAGGCACATAATTGTTTTCCACCTTGAAACGTCCGGTCGGATAGGTGACCGGCGTCCCGCTGCCATACACCCAGCTTGCCGAAAACGACCATTGGGGCGACAAATTATACGTTACAAGCGTGGATATATTATGCGGCTTATCGTAAGGCGACCGGTACCAATTGCCTTGATTGATGTCCTCTACCTGACGCATGCTCTTCGAGAGCGTGTAGCTCACCCATCCGGTGAAGGCTCCCGCCGTTTTACGCAACATCAACTCCAGCCCATACGAATAGCCGCGACCGAAGCGCAGCTCTTCCTCCAGATTCTCGTTCAGGAAAAGGTTGGCGTGGTCTTTGAAATCCACGACATCTTTCATATTCTTGTAGTAAACTTCAGCCGAAAGCTCGTACCGGTCGGAGGCGAAGTTCCGGTAGTAGCCCGTAGCCCACTGGTCGCACTTCTGAGGTTTCACGTTGGGCGATGCCGGAAACCAGAAATCGAGTGGAGAACCGGCGGTGGAATTGGAAGCCAGTTGTATAAACTGGGTGGTCCGTGAATAACTCGCCTTTATCGAATGCCGTTCGTTGAAGAGATAGGTAACGCCCAGACGAGGCTCAAACTGTTGCTGATGGTAGGTCACTCTCGCTTTATCCAAATTATCGAAACTGGTATAGCGAAGGCCATACTTGAGTTTGATTTTATCGTTTATATTCGTTTCGTTTGTCGCATACGCCACATTTTCCATCGCGTATTTTTTAGGGAAAGAAACGCGCCCGATAATAGACTCAGCCCCTATGCCTCCACCGTCGCCGGGGTGAAAACTGTGATAGATGAAGTTGTATCCGAAGCGGATGGTATGTATATGGTTGGGCGTATAGTAAAAGTCGGCTTTCAATCCGTAGTCGCTCAGCCCCGTCCGGAGCTCCTGTCCGAGCTGGTCGCTTATCTCGCTTCGCAAATAATAGTCGTAGGTGCTGCCTATGAGCGTGAAATTGGAGAACAATTTGGGTGAAAAGAGATGGTTCCATCGCGCCGTCAGCGTCTTATTGCCGAAGTCCATCCCAACCATATTGCTGAAACCGAACTTGTCCCGGCCGAAATAGCCTGCTAAGAATATCCGGTTGTTATCATCGATGCGGTAATTCACTTTCGCATTCATATCGTAGAAATAGAGCGACGACTGGCGTTGCATAGAGTCGCTTGAGAGTTTAAGAAACACGTCGGCGTAGGTTCGCCTGCCCGAGACGATAGCTGAAGCTTTGTCGCCCAAAGGGCCTTCGGCGGTAAGACGGCTGGTAATAAGGCCTATCCCTCCGGTCACGGCGTAGTCTTGATTATTTCCGTCCTTGGTGCGAATGTCGAGGAGCGAAGAGAGTCGCCCGCCGAACGAAGCGGGGATATCGCCTTTGTAAAGCGTCACATCTTTGATGGCATCGTTGTTAAAGACGGAGAAAAAGCCCATCAGATGCGATGCACTGTAGACGGCGGCTTCGTCCAATAAAATCAGATTCTGGTCGTAGCCTCCCCCCCGCACGCTGAAACCCGATGAGCCTTCGGATGTGGACTGTACGCCCGGCAAGAGTTGGATGACTTTCAGCACATCGACTTCGCCCATTAAGGCGGGTGCTGCCTTGATGACTTTAGACGTAAGTTTCTCTACACTCATCTCGGACTTGGCTACGTTGGCATTGCTTCCTTCGGCCGACACCACCACTTCTTTCAGTTCTTTCGTTTCAACATCAAGCGAGATATTCAATCGGCTATCCGACAAAAGCTCGATTTCCATTTCCTTGCTTCGGTAGCCTAAATAACTTATGGTCAAGGTATGTTTGCCTTTAGGAAGCGTAAGGGAGTAGTAACCGTAGGGATTAGTCACCGTTCCCCGGTGCGAGCTGTTTTCCGCAACCGAAGCGCCGATAAGGTCTTCGCCGTTTCCGGCGTCGCGCACATTGCCGCTGACGGTATAACTCTTATCCTGTGCATTCAAGCCGGAATAAACACAGAACAACACTAAAAAAAAAGGAATATATTTCACCGGTTACTGTTTTAAGACAGGCAAAGGTAGCATGTTTTTTTGATGTATAGCAAGGTAGCGGCGAAAATAAATAATTCGGGGTTGAATTTTATTCGTTTGACAACACCTGATTATCTTAAAACAAATTCCTTTGTTAATCTTTTTATATTATATTTGCAGAAAATTTACAGCATCATGAAGAAAACATTCGTTGGTAGAAAACCGCTTTTTAATTATCTCGTTGAGATTGTTCTGATTTTATCTTTCATTATTACAAGTTGTTGCATCAATGCCCAAGAGAAAAAGGCTCCGGTCGATTACGTCAATCCCTATATGGGAAATATCAGTCACCTGCTGGTGCCGACCTATCCAACCGTTCATTTACCTTACGGTATGCTTCGCGTCTATCCCGAACGCGTGGATTATACCTCCGATCAAATCGCGGGTCTTCCGGTTGCCGTGACAAGCCACAGGGGAAGTTCGGCTTTCAATATCAGTCCGCTTTCGGGAACGGAATCACCGGCTAAAGAGGTGATTCTTTACTCGTATGACCGGGAAAAAGTATCGCCCTACCGCTACTCCGTCTATTTAGACGATGAAAATATTCAAGTCGATTTTGCGCCGTCGCATCAATCGGGACTGTATCGTTTCTCGTTTGAGAAAGACAATTCCAACCGTTTGATTATTAATACCGGTAATGGCCGGTTGACAAGCAATGCAAACGGCATTTCCGGCTATCAAACCATCAATCGCACAGCAACTATTTACGTTTATTTCGAAACCGATCAAACACCGGTATCGATTGAAAAGCTGACTTCGACCGCAGGCAAAAACGATGCCTGTGTCTTAACCTTCCACTCGAAGACAGTCCATCTTCGATACGGCATTTCGTTCATCAGCAGCGAACAGGCCGAAAAAAACCTGCATCGGGAAATCAATACCTTCAGCGTCGATGAAATAGCCGGCGCGGGACGAGACCTGTGGAACGAAGCGTTGGGGAAAATAGCAATCGAAGGCGGCAACGACAATCAAAGAACCGTCTTTTATACTTCCCTGTACCGTACCTACGAACGGATGATCGACATTTCGGAAGACGGCCGGTATTACAGCCCGGCCGATCATCAGATACATTCCGACAAAGGCAAGCCTTTTTATACCGACGATTGGATTTGGGATACGTACCGGGCTGTCCATCCTTTACGCGTTTTGATCGAGGCCGGCCGGGAAGTCAATATGATTCAATCCTACCTCCGGATGGCACAGCAAAGCCCCGACGGATGGATACCTACCTTTCCCGAAATTACCGGCGATGCCCATGCGATGAACAGCAATCACGGAGTTGCCATGATTTGGGACGCGTATTGCAAAGGTTTGCGCGGATTTGATTTGGCGGCAGCCTATACCGCCTGCAAAAGTTCGCTGACCCAAAAATCGTTATTGCCGTGGACTAAAATTCCTTCCACCGCGCTGGATACTTTTTACCGGGAAAAAGGCTATTTCCCTGCATTGAAACCCGGGGAAAAAGAATACATCCCCGAAGTGCATGCGTGGGAAAAGCGGCAACCGGTAGCCGTCACCTTGGGAGCCAGTTACGACTACTGGTGCTTGTCGCAGATGGCGAAAGAATTAGGTAAGAAAGACGATTACGCTTACTTTCTGAAAGGGTCCTATAACTTTCGGAACCTGTATAATCCGGCGACCGCTTTCTTTCATCCGAAAGACAGCGATGGCAATTTTATTCAGCCTTTCGATTATACGTTCTCCGGAGGGCAGGGCGCCAGGGAGTATTACGATGAAAACAACGGCTGGGTCTATCGATGGGATGTCCCTCACAATCCGGCTGAATTGATTCGTCTCATGGGTTCTCCCCAAGCATTTGCCGGTCATCTGGATCAAACGTTCCGGCAACCGCTGGGTAAAAGCAAGTATGAGTTTTTCGCACAGCTTCCCGACCACACGGGAAACGTAGGGCAGTTTTCCATGGCCAACGAGCCGTCTCTTCACATTCCTTATTTATATAACTACGCAGGTCAACCGTGGAAAACACAAAAAAGAATCCGTGAGTTACTCAATCAATGGTTTCGCAACGATTTGATGGGTGTGCCCGGCGATGAAGACGGCGGAGGAATGTCGGCTTTCGTTGTCTTTTCTTCCATGGGATTTTATCCGGTTACTCCCGGCTCTCCTACCTACAATATCGGCAGTCCGGTTTTTACCCGCGTCAAAATCCAGTTAAGTAACGGCAAGGTCTTCGAAATAGAAGCGGCCAATGCTTCGGACGACAACAAGTACATTCAGTCGGCCACGTTGAACGGCGTCGAATGGAACAAGCCCTGGTTCAGCCACAGCGATATCGTCAATGGCGGAAAGTTGATTCTCGTGATGGGCGATAAAGCCAACAAAGATTGGGGAACGGCCAGTCCCCCGCCCTCGGCGGAACCGACCCTATAACACCGGTGTTTTCACCGCCCGGATTTTGGTTTTCGGCTCTTTATTCAGCTGTTCGAAGATGAAGATTTTGTTTTCACCTTCTTTCAGCCAGACTCCCGGCACATAAAGGGTTTGTTGCGGTCCCACATTCCAGTACCTCCCGATGTGGATACCGTTAATAAACACGATCCCTTTACCCCATCCCGACATATCCAGAAAGGTATCGCCGGTGGCTTTCAATGTGAATATCCCTTCGTAAACAACCGGCTTTTTATTCAGCGCCTGCGCATTGGCCGGCGTATTATAGAAGAAGTTCATGGCCGGAACCTGATTCATAGGCAACTGCGTCATTTTCCAATCGCCTTCGATGGCTGTGCCGTTGATCGTTACCGGCGAAATAATTCCTTTGGTATTGTGTACGATCTGAGCGCCGTAATTAATCCTTCCCATGTTTTCTACCAGAATCGACAATTGGCCGTTGAGAGGAATCGCAATTTCCATACTGTATTTTTTGTCATAGCGGTTCAGCTCACCGATTTGCTTCCCGTTGACATACACGACGGCATAATCGCGCAAGCCTTTAATCTCCAGAGTTCCGCTAACCGGTTGATTGAACTTTCGCTCATACAGCACATAGCCGTAAGGCTGGTTCAGCTGTTCAAAAGTCAAAGGCGTGGGATTACTGATTTTATGTTGCGACCCCGAATAAGCGTATACATTGGCAATCTCAGTCAGCCGGATCGAGGGAATCTCAATCACGGGAATGGCAGCAGGCGGATCGGGTAGCGGATAGGAGACATATTTTTGGATGACATTGCGAATCGAATCGTATTTAGGCGTGACCCATCCGGCTTCGCTGATCGGGGCGTCGTAATCGTAGCTGGTTAAATCGGGTTGAATATCGTGCGCTTCATCGTAATTAGCCCCGGAGGTGAATCCGAAATTCGTTCCGCCGTGCACCATATAAAAGTTAAAAGAAATATGATTCTGCAAATACGCTTCCGTCTGGCGGGCGATGGGAGAAGCGTCGACCCGCTGAAAAGGTTCTGCCCAATGGTCTAACCAGCCCGGATAAAACTCGGCCACCATGTAAGGGCCTTCTCCCTGGTGGTATTGATTAACCACTTTTTTCAGGTTGTCGATGTTGCTTTCACCGTTGGCGGCAGGTAAAGCGCCTTCGGTGGCGCCGCCCTCAAAAAGCCAGCTTCCGTCGGAAGTGAAGAGAGGCACATTGAATCCGGCATCCGCTAACTGCTGTTTGATTTTGGCATTGTAACGGCGATGCTCTTCCAATGGAATATCTTTCCGTTGGGCGACATACGACCCGAATTCGTTTTCGACCTGTACCATAATGATCGGGCCTCCTTTTGTGATTTGCAAGTCCCCGATTTCCTGATACAGCCGTTTAATATACAATTCCGTGTAATGAAGAAAAGCCGGATTGTCGCGACGAATCTCCATTCCTTCCACATTCTGCAGCCACCAGGGATAGCCTCCGAATTCCCATTCGGCGCACACGTAGGGTCCCGGCCGCAGGATCACCATCAGACCTTCTTCGCCGGCCGTCCGGATATATTCGGCCAAGTTACGATCGCCGGTAAAATCCCATTTCCCCGGTTCCGGTTCATGAAAGTTCCAAAAAACACAGGTGGCCACCGTATTCAGCCCCATGGCTTTCATCATCTGTAGCCGGTGGCGCCAATATTGATGCGGGATGCGGGAATAGTGCATTTCACCGGAAATCAGCGAAACGGCTTTCCCGTTAAGTAAAAATTGTCCGTTCTTGATTTCAAACGTGGACTCCCGTTGTGTTTGAGATGTAATAGATGCTGTGGATACTAAGACAAATAGCATTAAAAAATAAAAAGATACCTGTTTCATATAAAGTCAAATTTGATTATTTGACAAAGTTAATAAAAAAAGTATAAAACCCAACAAAAAAAAATAAAAAATCACATTCTGTTTTGCTGTAAAATTATAAAAAGAGTATCAACGTTGTAAAAGTTATTCAGAGGATACTCAATCCTTCTCATCCGGTTTAGCGGTAATCATCCGTATTTTGGACGCATTTTCGATAGCTTTCACCGCTATGTCTTTTACATTGGCTTCGGCTCTGTTCGCTTTATCGGCGTATTCTTTCAATTGCTCCTGCTGCTCTTTGATTTTTTCCTGCAAAGAATTAACAGTCTGGTCTTTCAGTCGAATATCGGCTTCATTTTGTTTGGTCATTAATTTAATATCAAAGTCATATTTTGTTTGGAGCTGCTTGGATACTTCCGCTTCTTTGTCTTTCAACGATTTATCTAATTTGGCGGGAAACTCGGCATTGTTTTTCCGGAGTTCGGCTAATTCGGCTTCAGAATTTTTCAGGTTTGATTCGCGGGAAGAAACTTCCTGTTCAAACAGCGCTTTTTTGTCGGTCAAATCTTTTTCGAGTTGCATTTTTTTCGAATCATACTCATCCTGTTCCTTCTGACGACGGATTTTCAGATTGTAGGCATATTCCTCTTCCTCACGTTTTCTGCGTTTGGTCAGCTCGTCGATATATTCTTTTTCCTCCGTTTTTTGCTTCGCTTTTTCAATTTCCCATTCGGCTTTCTTAGTAGTGATTTCCTTATCAAAAGCGTCTTCTTTCTCCTTCATCTCTTTTTCGAAGCTTTCTTTATTTTCCCTTTGAGCCAACAACATAGCAGCCAGCGAATCGGTGTTTGCCGATAAGGAATACAGATCTTCGAGCGATTTCTTTTCCAGAGCAATAGCGGCGCGGATTTCTTCTAATTTTCTAAACTCATCGCTCAGACTGCGAAGAATCTCGTCTAACGAATTACTTAAGTCTGATTTTAGCGTTGTAATGCTTTTTACGATTCCCTCGTTAGAAAATTTTGCCACTTTTTCAAGCGTTTCTTTTCTTTGTTTTTCTTCCTGAACTTGTTTCGGGACGTCGGCTTTAGCGTTTTGAACATCCTTTAACAGGGTGTCGTAGGCTTTTAGTATTTCTGCTTTTGTATTTTTTTCGGTTACTTCCATGATGTTGTTATTTAGTTTGTTAATAATTTGTTTGATAGTAATATGTTAAAAAATTTAGATGCTGCCATACAAAATTACAATTAATCTTTTAGAATTACAAAAATATTTTAGTTTGGGTAAAAAAGCGATAGAGACTCATGTATTAATCGGTTTTTATAATTATCCATTTTCCGCCTTTGTCAGCGCCTTCACGACGAATAATACCTTTCTTTTTGAGTTTACCAATATTTACTCTTACATTTTCCGAAGCAATCCCTACTATTGTAGATAATTCTTCCGAAGTAATATATGGATTATTAATGATATTCTCAATTATCTTTTTCTGGTTGTTAGTAAGTTTTTCTGTGATGCTTTCTGTAATGTTTTCTGTAATGTTTCTGTGATGTTCTTGTGGTGTTTCTGTGATGTTCATAGTATTTTCTTCAGTTTCCATACCACTTTCTTTTTTCATTGCTTTTGTAGTATTAAGCATAAAAGTGAATTTTGTCTTATCAACCGTACTTTCAAAGATAACATCGTTTTTAGTTTGATGTTTCCATTCAAGCATTTTGTCGAAGCCGTAACCGGCGCTTTCACAAAGTCGTGCTATTCTGAAAAATTTTGCCAAAACAGGATTTCTCGGATACGATTCATCAGCGGTTAAAAGTTCTTCGACAGGTCTGGGCAAAGCGCCCGGATTTTCAAATTCAATGCGGTTTGTAAATACACGGATACGTGGTTTCATTGGGCTAAAATAATCTGTATGAATGAGCAGATTTACAAGCGCTTCACGCAAAGCGTCTATTTCCTTTGTATCTTCGTGTCCGATACCCATTTCGCCGATTGTCAGCGGATTGTTCGCATAAATAAGCAAACGTTGAAATAACACAAAATAGTATTCCCAAAGATTTTCCTGTTCGGCAATTCGGTAGGTATAGCGAGGCTCGGCATTTGCATAATTCGTGCCGGGAATTTCCAAATAATCAATTCTGAAATCGTCAATGTGGTCGTTTATTTCCTCGTTTTTACCGAGAAAGAGCAAGCCGCCATAAGTG
>Ga0123357_10000723_pt1 | contig 33178 bp, 33 predicted proteins | sample TergutEmb28metaG_FD_89873 | JGI IMG/M metagenome (GOLD analysis project Ga0123357, IMG submission 89873) | Embiratermes neotenicus P4 segment gut microbial communities from Petit-Saut dam, French Guiana - Emb289 P4 | ecosystem: Host-associated > Arthropoda: Insects > Digestive system > Gut ... | reverse complement strand
TCCTTTCTGGTCTTTGTTAGCGCATAATCATGGAAGGACCCCCTGTTCTACTTTGCGCCCGCATCAGGCTTCAAAATTACTCCATATCCACTCACTCGAACCATAACTGGTGAACTCAGGTTCTCAATACAGAAGTCATAATCGCTGTTCTCATTGTAGTCTCCTCTGGCGACCGAACCGAAAAGATACACTTTGTCGACCCCGTATTTCTCCGCCACCGGGGCCACTATTGCCCTCAGCTCTTCTATGGAGTGTCTTTTATGGATTGCAGAAGACATGATATGTTATCTGTCTTGTATCCTTTAAACCTGTTGTCCGCGGCCGACATTATGTTGCCGAACTGTTCATTCCAGATATATTGCAGGCCTTCCCGGAACCGCCATCCTCGCCTTGTTCTGCGGATCGTATTCCGCCGAATCGGCTGAGACGACGGTCGCCGGCACTCCTATCTCTGATGCGATGAATGCCTCGGCATCTTTCAGATGTTCGTATTCGTTTAGTCCGGGATCGGCTGACAACGCGTTCCGCATCATGTCCGTAGCGAACTTTTTCGCTAGGTCTGACGCGGCCTTGCCGTTCTTACGTATCTCTTCATCGGCCATGGCCGTTTTTGTCAGGGTCGGTATGTCCGCATTCCCTTTCGCTGAAAGGTCCAGTGCGATCCTCAGCAGTTTGATCTTCCATTCCGGCGAAGTGTATAGTATCACACGCTTAGCATCCATTTCGGTGACCTTGATTATCTGCCCTATGTCCGATATGACGTTCCTTATGAGTTCCTCACCGTATTCCGCCGATCCTGATATCCCGGACCCGTCACATTCCGGGTACTCCGATGAGGATACGAGACCTTTGAACCCGCACTGCGACCACAGTTCCTCGGCGGTGTGCGGAGTAATTGGACACATCATCTTTATCCACGATCCGAGAACACGGCGTATGATATCAGAGTTGGACCCGCCCCTGCGGACGTACCACTTCAGGTCGTTGAACATCTCAAAGTACGTGACAGAGGAATTCTGCCTCAGATCGAACTTCTCCATGTTCATCGCAACATTGCGAAGATGGGTGTTCACCCTTGATATGATCCAGTCGTCGATACCGCTCTTCTTACTACCCTTTACAGAGTTCAGTTCCTCAACGAATGATGAGATGCGGTCTATACGCTGCCGATATGACATGACCGTGTCCTCATCCCATTCCACATCGGCGAACGGGGACGCCACGTTCGTGTAATACAGACGGAGGGCATCAACACCGAACTTCTCTGCTGCGCCCGGGATCGGCTGTGCTCCGCCTTTGGATTTGGATATCTTTCCTTTCTTGCCGGTGATGTACCAATGCACCATGATGCCTCTCGGCAGTTTTGCGTCCGGCATTATCGCGGCATGGTTGAACAGGAATGTGGGGAAGTGTACGGTCATGTGCTCTTTGCCGCCGACATTGAGGTCGAGCGGATACCAGTATTCGACATCCCGTCTGATCCTTGAAAGTACCTCTTCCTTTATCCCGGTAGACCTGGAAACTTCAGATACGTTACCTTTTCCGAGAACGACATGATCGAACATCTTTTCGGTCATTTGCTCCGGTCTTATCTCCCCGGTGTTGGCGTATATTGATATCACATAGTAAAGCGGATACAGCGTCGAATCCGATATCGCTTCGATCACCCAGCGGTCATCGAACGGAAATCTTGTTCCGAGCCAGTTGCCCTGTCTCACGCACGCTCGCTCGCGGAACCAGTCGATAACCCCGTTCACGTTGTTGTAATAGTCATTGGGAAAGATGTCCATCGTCCTGCAATTGTCCTTCGTCCTTTGTTTCAGTCCGGCGTCAGCATAATTGATGAACCATTGATCGTCCACCCTCTTTATCATGACGGGCTGCCCGCATCTGCACACGACCTCTTCGCTCAGATCGGTGAATGTCTCCGCTTCGCCCGATGCGATCATCGCCTGTTTCATCTTCTCCTTGGCATCCTCAACTCTGAGCCCGGCGAATTTTCCGCAGACCTCTTTCATGCGTCCGATGTGATATCCGTCCTTGTACACCTGTTTCTTGGCGTCCAGAAGCTTGGGGTCCCCGGACGCGGTTATTCCCATCTCCTTTATGACGTCCTCGGCCGGGAAGTCCCCGTATCCTTCCATCGATATTATCGATATTGGAACGGCGTCATCTATCATTTTCTTCGTCAGCTTCTTGTATCTTTTCAGGATGCTCTCGTCGTTCTTCACATCCAACAGCGATATCCAGTCGTCCGGAGCATCGGACGGTACCGATGTCACCAATCCTGTACCTACGCTCGGGTCGCAGAACTTGGCCGGGAACACCGGCACCTGACGGTGTATCATCGGCGCTTCGCATATCCACCCGATCATATCCTTGCCGCTTATCTTTCCGACCGTTTCGCAGCCGTCCATCTGATATCCCATTTTTTCAGCCGCTTGCGGTGAAACGACCCATGTTTCTCCGTTCTTGGTCATTTTAACGTATTCAACATCAGGGTTCACCCAGAAGTTGACCTGACCGTAGACCGTCTCAGGACGGAGCGTTGCAGCGATAAGGAACAGATCGCCGCATTTGAATTTCAGCAGAGTGTATTCCTGTGTCTCGGCATTGCCTCCCTTAGAGATATCGGTCTCGGAAGCGTCTATGGCAACGGGCCCGCAGTTCACGCAGGCCGGAGCAAAATATGGTTTTTGGATCAGAAGGCCGGCATCCATGAGCTTGCGGAACTGCCACTGTATGAACTTGCCGTAATCCGGATAGAGCGTGCAGGTGAATCTTCTCCAGTCCGCGAGGAAACCGAATCTCTTCCAGTACTCGTTGACGTAGACCTGATTGAAGAACTCCACCACTCTCATCGGGTCCTGAAGATCCTGTATCTTCTCATCAGGACATCCGTTCCTTTTGAGGTAATCTATCATATCCTGATCATTGTTCCTGATACGGCCGGCGAGACTTATGGCTCCGTTCCCTGTGGCGTGAGTTCCGACCGGGAACATGACGTTGTGACCTGTCATACGTTTATAGCGGCCTATTGCGTCGACATAAGTGTATCCGCGCATATGTCCAACGTGGAGATATCCTGTGACGCCGGGGTATGCGAATATCAGCATGAACTTCTTTTTCTTGTTCATGTCTGCTTTGTACAGCCCTTCCTTCTCCCAAGCATCCTGCCATTTCCTCTCAATCGAACCGTAATCCACGATATGCACCTGACGACCCTCGAATGGGAAAAGCCATTAAATACTTACTCTGCGAAAATCGCCAGAGGACAATGTCCGACGTATAATGCACAGAAGAACAATGTCTCTTCGGTTAAGACTCGGTGACATATCGTGACGTGGGATTCTTTTCCTTTCCAGTACAATAAAACAAAACAAACTTCTTTAAGTAAGAGTACATTATAAGTTAAAATAAAGAAGAACTTCTAAAGAAGTTCTTTGTGAGTAAAGTCAGACAGCGTCAGAAAATGCATGACAAGTTTTATATATTCGTCTGACGGTGTTCTTTTTCAGAGTCATTGGGATGGGAGACTCTAATAAAATACGAAACGAGATGGAAAGATGGAAGACGAAAGGATCACACTCCGGATGGGTCAGGAAGAAGTTCAGGCGATGGACTCTTTCCTTGCAAGGCGCCCGGAACTCGGGAACCGTTCGTTGTTCATCAGGACCGCTGTCCGCGAATACATCAATAGGGATGCTGATGTGTCCGCGGTACAGAGATCTCCGCAGGGCAACAGCGTGGAAAGGGATGTCTGCGTTGTGTTCCCGAACGGAAGCGGTGAGGTTACCGTACGTCTTCCAAAACGTATGGTAGACACACTGAAGATAGAGGTCGACGAACGCGGATCGTATCTGAACGCAGGAGAGCTCATAAGGAGCTGGTTCACCGAGCGCCACGTGACGGAGGAGCAGAAGAGACAAACTGCCATCGAATCGTTCGAGCGTTCGGACTCCAAGACGTATATGCAGTGAGCATCAGAAGGGATGGGATGCACTGTACAGAACGGGCCTCGGCCCCAGTAAACCGTTTGATAAACTGATTCGATAACAGAAAAAAAGGGGATGGAAGAATGGAAGCTATCACAGCATACCAGAGCACAGAGTGCGACATCGAGCCGAAAGTGGCAGTTGTCGGCATAGGCGGCGCCGGCTGCAATGTCCTGAGTGACATATACTGGGCGGACGGTTCCGTCGATACTATAGCGATCAACACGGACCGTGAGGCCCTGAAGGTCACGGACGCCGACAAGAAACTCTACATCTGCAAAGAAGTGGTGAAAGGCGAAGGCACCGGGGGAGACAGTTTCCTCGGCCGCAAGTGCGCCAAGATCCACGCGGATGAGATAGAGTCAGCTCTCTGCGGATATGATGCGGTGTTCATAGTAGCAGGCATGGGCGGCGGTACCGGTTCTGGTGTCGCCCCTGTTGTCGCCGACATAGCGCTGCGTCTCAACGCGATGACGTTCTCCATCCTTATCGATCCGTTCTCGTTCGAGACCGCCAGGACAAAAGTGGCGCGCGAGGGCATAGCTCAGATGAGGAGCATATGCAGGGCCGTAGCCATAGTTGAGAACGATCTGGTCCTGAAGAATATGCCGGACGTCACGATGGATGAGGCATTCAAAGCGGTGAATTCCTCTGTGTCCAGGTTCATTACCGACCAGAAGCGGAAACTGACCGGGGCGTTCGTTGACCACTTACACTTAAACAAGATCGAAGATGCAGCAGCTCCTTTTTATCCTGCAGCGGACCTGCAGGATGAGATAAAGACGCACAATTGACTCCCCTTATAAGCGTCTTCGATCTTTTCCCTTTTCTTTCCCCCTATTTTTTTCAATATGAGAATGGCCAACAAGATCTCAGTGTCTTAGGCTCTTCCCGCATTCGGGACAGTACTTTGGATCCGAACTGCCGATGTTGGCACCGCAGAACCTGCAATAACCGGGTGCTGCTCCTCTGTTATCGTACATCATTGGATCTACGGTCTGATCTGTACTGTATACCGCGGATGTTCTTTTCTTTCTCATAGAAAATATTATAGCCACGATCGGAGCGGCTATGATCAGAAAGAATATTCCCAAGAAAGCAAAGATGAACCATCCCATCCCGGAATTGTCATCCATTACACTGGACACGAATGTGTATATCATATAGAAAATAATGCAGAAAAATGCCAGTGCGAATACCAGTGCCATGGTGGCTACGTTTTTCACGGCCATGTTAACATCAAGCACATTTCTAAAATATATATGTGGTGTCACACCATCAGACAGAAATATCCTGTGTCCCGGACCGTAATCTTCCATAATATAGACGATCCTGGTCGTTCAGCGTGAGACACGGTTCGTGATCGAGGTCTAATCTTTCTGCATTCCGGACAGAACTTTGGATCAGAACTGCAGATGTCGGCACCGCAGGGCCTGCAACTGCTCCGCTTGGTTATTTTATGATCTCTATGAACTAACCCATAAATTACATTGTCAGATATTCTACGAAGGATGCGGGGCGACAGACATTCCGAAGAAACTTTCCGTAAGATGAAATAATACTGGAGCATACACCGCTGCATGAAGACGGATTTCGAGATAGCCGACGGGACAAAGGTCAGACCTATAGCGGAGGTCGCCGCAGATATCGGGATCAAAGAGAAGGACCTGATCTGCTATGGGAAGAACATCGCTAAGATACCGTTGAGCGTCCTCTCAAAATTTGACAGAAAGAAGAACGGAAAACTGATCCTTGTAACGGCGATCACGGCAACCCCGGCCGGAGAGGGAAAGACTGTCACCACGATCGGCCTGATACAGGGACTCAGCAGGATAGGAAAGAAGGTCGTCGGTGCTCTCAGAGAACCATCTCTCGGTCCGACATTCGGTCTCAAAGGAGGAGCGACGGGGGGCGGTTATTCTCAGGTCTACCCTATGTGGGACATCAATCTTCATTTCACGGGGGACATTCACGCAGTCGGTGCTGCGCACAATCTTCTCTCGGCAATGGTCGAGAACCATATGGCCAAAGGGAACGAACTCGGAATAGATCCGACCAGGATAACACTGAAGAAAGCTATGGACATGAACTGCCGCGAGTTACGCAATATAGTGGTCGGATTGGGCGGCGGAAAGGATCTGGGCGGCGTTCCGCACGAGAGCGGTTTCCTTATCACGTCCGCATCGGAGATAAGCGCCATATTGGCGCTGGCATCGGATATCGCTGATCTGCGCAAAAGGCTTGAAGAGATCATCGTCGGCTACAATTTCAAAGGCGAATATGTCAAAGCAAAGGATCTGGGCTGCGTCGGGGCGATGCTTGTTCTGCTGAAGGATGCGATCAACCCCAATCTGGTCCAAACGCTTGAGGGACAGCCTGTGTTCGTTCACGGTTTCCCGTTCGCGAACATAGCGCACGGTTCTAACAGCATCATCGCCACGAAATACGCGATGAAGATGGGCGATTACGCTGTGACCGAAGCTGGATTCGCGGCCGACCTGGGCGCTGAAAAGTTCATGGACATCGTGTGCAGACAAGCGGGGTTCGCGCCCGACTGCACCGTCCTTGTGGCGTCTGTAAGGGCGCTGATGATGCACGGAGGGGCGGTCAAAGAAGAGGAGATGACCTCTGAGAGACTGAAAGACGGATTCTCGAATCTCGATAAGCACATAAGCAATCTGAGGTCATTCGGAGTTCCTGTCGTTGTGGCTGTGAACAGATTTGATTTCGATAAAGAAGAACATCTGAAGATGATAGAGGACCATTGCATTGAGATGGGCGTGGAATGTGCCAGATCAGACGTTTTCGCAGAAGGCGGCAAAGGAGGGGAACTTCTTGCGAAGGCCGTGGTAAGAACGATCGAGTCCAAGAGATCAGAATTTGAATTCCTTTATCCGCTGGAAATGTCCGTCAAGGAGAAGATAGAGACCATAGGCAAGAACATCTACGGTGCGAGCGTGGTGAACTTCCTTCCCGCGGCGGAGGCCGCCCTCTGCGATCTCAAGGCCGCAGGATACGGGAACCTTCCGGTGTGCATTGCAAAGACACAAGCATCCATTTCCGATGATCCGAAAAAGAAGGGCGCACCGACGGGATGGAAACTGACCGTCCGCGAACTCTATGTTTCGGCGGGAGCCGGATTTGTGGTCCCGATATGCGGACAGATGATGCTCATGCCCGGGCTTCCGAAGACGCCGGCGGCGATAAGGATGGACATGGATGCGTCGGGGAAGATCGTAGGCCTCAGGTGATCTTGCGGGCGTTCTTCAGTTTTTCAAGATCTTCCTCGGAGATGTCTGCGGGAACGATATCGCCCCACGGAGTGACCTTGAACTGTTTACTTAGTTCGCAGTTGCATCCTTGTTTCGGTCTTTCGTCCATATCACCACATCGTCATCAGATTATAAAACGAGACGGCATTACAGCATCGAGAGGTCGCCGGTTATCTTGTCGATGTCGTCTTCCCTTCCAGGTCCGATACCTATGCAGGTCACTGTTCCGGGAGCGATCTCCGTGCGTCCGGCATCGGTCACGACGGAATTGACTACATCGCGGGTGTCGGCCATCATCTTGATATCGAACAGTTCCCTCTCATCGGCCACTTTCAGAACGACCTTCCTCTGACCTTCTCCGTACCAGCGGTCGAATGTGTCCGGGTCCTTCTTCTTCGACGCGAAGGCACAGTTGACCGCCGCGTGCGCGACCTGTGCGGCCGTCTTTCCTTTGGACAGGTTCAGATCGCTGCGCACAACTATCACCAATTTGTGTTCCATATTATCATTCCATCCCGAGATAGGACCGCGCCTCGTCCTTGAAGTTCTTGCGAAGCGGAAGCCCGAGCTTCTTCAGTGCGGAGTCCACCATCTGATCCTCGCTCAGTTCCGCTGACATCGATTCCTTCAGCGCCCTGGCGTACTCTTCCGGATGGACCCATTCCGGCCTCATGGTCTCATCTGACGATCTGGTCCTGGGCAGTATCGGACGCCCGGGTATTATCAGGAAGTTATCGGTCTCGATGAACCTCCCCAGTGTCTTCCCTGTGTTGACGGCGTCATCTATCGACCTGCGCAGCTTCACCGAGACGGACGGGACCTCCTTGGCCTTCCTTATCCTTACCTCAAGTGCCGCCCGATGTATCGGGGATTCGGCCTCTGCGAATCCTGAGACCAGATCGAACATCTCCGGGTCGACCTCGGACTTCTCGTTGATCCTTGCCAATGCCCCGGTCACCTTGGACCAGAGCTTCTTCTTTGTGAGCTCGGGATTCACATACCAATCCATTGACCATATCCTGTGTGTGTTCCAGCCCATCTGCTGCAGAAGCGAAATGAATGTCCTGTCACGGTCGCGCGTGTATCTCATGTTCTGATATGTCCTTCCGTCAAGGCATATCCCCAGCAGGAACGTCGACGGATCGGACGGCGAACAAACAGCAACATCTATCCTGAATCCGGAGCTTCCCACGTTCCTTTCGGTCCTAATCCCTTTTGATGCCAGGAATGCAGAGATCGAATCACCGAGATCGTCCTTGACCTGCGGCGAGTCCAGTTTGGACGTGTGTCCCAATTCCGCATACTCCAGGTATGCCTGGAGTGCGCTTACGCCCTCGGGGGCATTCTCCATCATACCCATATCCATGGATCTGAAATTGGAGAAGATGACGCATTTCTCCCTTGCTCTCGTCATAAGTACGTTCAGTCTTCTTTCTCCGCCCGCCCTGTTAAGGGCACCGTAGTTCTTGGACAGTTTTCCGTCAGTGTCATATCCGTAACCTATGCTTATGAACATCACGTCACGCTCATCGCCCTGGACGCTCTCCAGATTACGTATGATGAACGGTTCGGTGACGTTCTTCATCATGTTCGCCCTTGCGTCGGGATGACGCTTGAACATCTTCTCCACCTCATCGGTGATCGCTCTCTGCTGGTTCACGTTGAACGTCGCGACCCCCAGGCTCTTTTCTGGCACATCTATAAAATGATGCCATACCGCCCGTGCTATCATCTTCGCCTCTTTGGGATTCGTTCCCGACAGTCCCCTTTCGTAAACCGCCGATCTCACGTACCGTAATTTCAGACCGTTGTCCTCCGTAGCAGGCGCCGGGGATGGGCACACCATCAGGCGGTCATCATAGAACAGACGGTTTGATAGGGCCATCAGGGACGAATGGCGGCTCCTGTAATGCCACGACAGGACGTGAACACGGAGCGATGCCTTGCATAGGTTCAGGAGACTTTCCATATCCGTTGGCGTAGCTTCCTCCGTCGAACCTTCCTCCCTCTTGGAGAAGAACACGGTCGGCGGCAGCTGTTTGGAATCGCCCATTATGACCGCCTGTCTCCCGCGCATGAGTGCTCCGAGCGAATCTGCGGGGAGGACCTGCGAGGCCTCGTCGAATATAACGATGTCGAACAGCATGTCTTTACCGAGATACTGTGCGACGGACATGGGGGACATCATGAAACAAGGCTTCACCGCCTGTATGGCGCTTCCCGCTTTGTTCACTATGTTGCGTACGGACATCTGACCTTTTCCGCGGTTGAACTCACCTTTGAGGATACGGATCCCGTCGTCCTCCTCAGCCATCTTCTTTTCCGTCATGGGAATGAGTTTCTTCCTCAGACGTTCGCAGTTCGTCCTGAGAAGCGACGTATCCAGCTGCATGAAGTCCTTCAGCCACAGTTCGTGAAGTTCTGACGAGAAATCCCTGAGCGGTGGACGGGTCTCAACCGCCTTGGCCATGACCGCACTGGAATATCCCAAAAGGAAAGTGTCCATTATGTCTAGAGGGTTGATGTCCCCTGAGACGATCTTCTTGCCCATATCATTTATCGGTGTCGCCGCAAAATGCTCCATCATCTCGCAGTAATTGGCCCACGGACGCAGGGAGTCTAGGTTGCCGACGAGGTCCTTGAGCCATTTCCTCACGGCTGCAGGCTTAACATCATCGTATCCTTTCTCGAAGACGTCCTCAAGATCCATGCCCAGTATGTCCATCACGGAATCGAGCGATCTGAATAGTCCGCTTATGTTAGATCCCAGTTCCTTGTACGTCGCTTCGAGTTCGGGGCCGCCGCCGCGCGATATTACGAGTGCGGTCTTGTCGCTGTACCGGCCTTCGGACACGTTCTTCTTCACCGAGGCCATCCAGTCCCTCACGCTCTTGAGAACATCTATCTTTGAATCCAGTCCGTTCCATCTCTCGCCGAACAGGTGCTTCGAATCCCCTTGGTCGAAGCCGGCAAGCTCGTTCTGATATTGAACAAGGGAGTCAAAATCCTTCTCCAGCGTATCATCGCTGAGCGAGGCCGAGACGGAATGCGATTCGAACTTCTTCTTGATCTCCTTGTAGGTCTTCTTGAAGACCGTGCCTTTGGACTTGACGAACTCGGAACGCACACCTGCCGCATCGAAGCTCAGTATCCCCTGGCGGTAATGTTTCAGGAGCGATGCCTTCAGCTCCTGTATCTTGGACAGCGACGCTATGACCGCATCCGCCGCTTCCGTGTATTCCTGAGCGTCGCCTTCCATGGCGTCCTTGAGACTGATCGATCCCAGACGAAGAAGGTTCTTGCATTCTTTGTCGAGAGTGTTCAGATCCCCCAGTGTGTGCGGCGGCGATATTCCGAGGATCTTGCATACGTCCTTCGCAGAGGTCTGGATGTCATCGAGACGCTTCCCTATGTTGAAGATATGGTCTTTCAGGACGTACTCCTTATCAGGCGTAAGATCGTGGATATTGCAGTCCTTCCATGGGTTCTTCTTTATCGGTGTGACGGCGGGGATCAGCTCTGATGCGGTCCTCAGCAGATCTATGCATTCATCCCATTTATCATCGTTTATGGTGAGCGGTTCTTCTATGTCCACTCTGACGGGGACGCGCTTCCTTCTCCTTATGTTCCCCGATGAGACCTCCCGCATACCTATAAGCTGATACGGCGTGAATCCCCTCTCGCCAACTGGTGCCGATATGGCCTCAGCATATCCGTCGAGGTCCCCTCGGATCCTCTCCAGCCTTACACAGTCCTGATCCGAGACGGTCTCGGCAAATACCTCGCGGCTCATGGACCGCTCCATTTCCCTGAGGAAGTTCTTCCGGTTCATGTTCTCGCTGTGAAGTTCAAGGACGTACGTGGAAAGTCCGGCCTCGTCGAGTCTCCTTTTGACGACGTTCAGGGCGGCCATCTTCTCGCTCACGAACAATACCGTCTTACCGTTGCCAACGGCCTCGGAGATTATGTTGGATATCGTCTGCGACTTGCCGGTACCAGGCGGGCCCTCAACAACAACGGACCTGCCTACCAGGACATCCATTATAACTGACATCTGCGAGGCATCGCCGTCTAGTATCGAGTACGTACAAGAGGGTATGCGTTTGTCCTTTTCGGACCCCTTGCCATTCGGCGCATGGGTCAGTATCCTCTTTACAAGATCGGGAACATCGCTCCATGACGAGGGTTCAAGGTCGTTGTACATGACCGATTTGCTGTAATCGAAAAGATCGACGACGATCGTACTGGATACTTTGAAGCCGGTCCTCCCGTCGATCGCATCGTTCATCATCGCAAAACACCTCTCCAGACCCGCGGTGTCCTCAATGACGTCCTGTTCCGGTATCCTTATGTTCAGTTCTTTGAGTTTTTCTATAAACGTCGGCGATACCCGTATATCCTCGCCATTCCAATAAACGTAGATGTTGCCCGCGACATCTCTTTTCAGTTCTGCCGGGAGCAGGACGATCGGCGCCTTATTGTTGGTGTTCGTCCTCCATGAAAGGAATCCTACGGCAACGTACACCGTCGTATGTCCCAGATCATCATAGTCCTCGTGGTATCTCTTTATGAGATACTCAAGTCTCTTGTCAATATCCGATTGGGACGGACTCCCTTTGAGGTCATCCTCGCCGATGTTGACTGCCTTGCTGCTTATGATCCTCAGCCCTTTGCCTTCTGAGACAAGTTTCGTGAAAAGTGCCTCGGGCTTCATATCCACTATACGGATGGACCTTTCATCGTGATACTGATAGTTGACGAGGTTGTTGTTCTTCCCCATATCCAAGAGCTGTGCCCTGAGTTTTCCTATCTCATCACTTAGGTCCGCCAATTGAAGCCCTCATCACTATATCGGATAATATATGTTAAAGGTTACCATTACGGCCATAGCATGGTAGATGAAAAAACGGAAACTATGTGCCAGCACGTTTATCTTTTCGAACTGCCCATCATGACCAGATACGCAAGCAGGGCTTCAAGCTGTATCCGTTCGTTGCTTCCCTCCACGATCCTGAACTCTATGTCCCCTGTCTTATCGATAAGACGGACGCGTTCGGAATCGGTCACGGAGAGATCGAAGAATGATGAATGTATCTGGCGGATCACGTCCTGCCCTGACAGTCCGTAAGTTATCATTATCTCGTCAAGCTTGTCCCTGGCCGCTATGAAATTCCCGGAAAGAGCGGTCTCGATCATCTTCTTGACCTCGGCCGGCTGGGCCATCCCCGTCGTTTGATATATAACGTCGACATCGATCTTTTTGCCTGTGGATGCCGCGACCTGCAGAGAGTTGATCGCTCTTCTCATATCCCCGCGGGCGACATGGACAAGAGCGTCCATCGCTTTATCGTCAATGTTCACCTTTTCTTTTTTGACGATATCCGTGAGATATCGTCTTACGTCTTCCGCATTCAGGGGGCTGAACCGGAAGACCGCACATCTTGATTGTATCGGATCGATTATCTTCGACGAATAGTTGCATGAAAGTATGAAACGGCATATCCTTGAGTAGCGTTCCATCGTCCGTCTCAGTGCGGCCTGCGCATCGGACGTGAGGGCATCCGCCTCGTCCATGAATATTATCTTGAATTCGGCCTCGCCTATCGGGGCGGTCCTCGCGAACTCCTTGATCTTGCCGCGGACCACATCTATTCCGCGTTCATCGGACGCGTTCAGTTCGATGAAGTTCCCTTTCCACCCGTCCCCGAACATATCCTTGGCCAGTGCGAGGGAGCAGGTCGTCTTCCCGGTCCCTGCGGGGCCTGTAAGCAGAAGGTGCGGCATATTCTTTGACGCCACATATGCTTTCAAACGCTCGGTGACGTGCTTCTGGCCGACCACCTCATCCAACGTCTTGGGCCGATATCTCTCCGTCCAAATCTCCTGCATACGATCGTCCCTGTTATCGTATCAATTAAAATAAAGCTTCTGGTTCCGGTTGTGCCTGCGCACTTTACAGAACGCGTGCGTCCACACTACATTAACTAAGGGCGCGAGATTCCCGCAGCGTTCTCAGAATATCATTATGAACTGCGGCGGCAATCACCCATACATGAAGTTGATGGAAGCCTACCATATGGCAATTGAGATCGGCATAGAGAACGACCCGCGGCCCAAGGACGAGGTGCAGCGCGTGCTGAAGGATGCCAAGGAAACATATGATAAGATGGAAGAGGACAAAAAGGAGTTCTTCGATCAGGAACGCCTCTGGAATCCGTATTCGGATACACGTTTCCTGTACGGCGATCCGGACACAAAGGTCAAAGAACTGTTATGGGGTATAGACGTCACCCCCGGAGAGATCGCCGTGGCGGACCGTCTCAGGGAGAAGGGACAGAACATATCCGGCGTGGTATGTCACCACCCCATCGGCCTGGCCAAAGTACCTTTCCCTCAGGTCATCTCGATGCAGTGCGACATGTATCATTCGGCAGGGGTTCCGATAAATATAGCTGAGGGTCTTATAAACCCACGGATATCTGAGGTCTCCAGAGCGGTCATGGCATCTAATTATAACCAGACAACGGATTGTGCCAGACTTCTGGATATTCCTCTGTTCAACGTCCACACCCCGGCAGATAACTGCTGTCAGAAATTCCTCGACAGCCTCTTTGAAAAAGAGAATCCCAAGTACGTCGGCGACATAATCGACCTTCTGATGACGCTTCCCGAGTACAGGATAGCTTCAAAGCAGAACTCTCCTCCGGAGATCATCCACGGCAATAGGAAAGGCCGCGCCGGCAGGATAATCTCCAAGATGACGGGCGGAACATCCGGCCCCAAGGAGATATTCGAGAAACTCGCCCATGCGGGGGTCGGCACTGTCGTCGGGATGCATTTCCCCGACAGCCATATCGACGAGGCCAAGAAATACAACATCAATGTGGTCATAGCCGGTCATATGTCCTCCGACTCTCTCGGCATAAACCTGATCTCGGACCGCTGGGAGAAGAAAGGGATCAAGGTCGCGCCGTTCTCAGGTGTGATCAGGGTGAGCAGGAATTGAAATGTTCCAGGAAAGACGGTCTGTCGTAATACGTGACGGCTCCAAGCTTTCATTCGATTACGTACCGCAGAATCTCATCTGCCGTGAGGAACATATGAGGAAGCTGCAGATGCTGTTCCGTCCCGTGTTCGAACACGGAAGGTCAGAGAATGCGTTCCTGATCGGGAGTGTAGGCACGGGAAAGACCGCCACAGCAAAAAGATTCTGTGCCGATATGATGCAGTACGGGATGAAGAACGGCCTGCCGTTGGATTACATCATAGTGAACTGCAGACAGCGGTCGACCGAAGCGGGGGTGCTGTTACAGCTGATACGCCACTTCGACCCGGGACATCCCGACCGCGGATTTGCGTCATCGGAGATGCTGAGGTCGTTCAGATCCAAACTTGAAACGTCTAAAAAAAGGATGGTCATCGTCTTAGATGAGGTGGATGTCCTTCTGAAGAAGAACGCCGGCGACCTGATATATCAACTGTCCAGATTCTCAGAGGAGAGCATAAACGTGCAGTCATCCGTGTCGATGATCCTGATATCTCAGGAGAACATAACAAATCTTCTTGATCCTGCATCGGTATCGACACTCAAAGTAGCTAATGCCGTCAGGTTCAACAAGTATTCCAAGGACGAGCTCAGAGCGATAGTGGAGGCCCGTGCCGAGGAAGCACTTGTTCCCGGAGGTATCCGTCAGGACGCCATGGACCTCATCGCCGATATCTCGTCAGAATTCGGTGACGCACGTTTTGCCATAGATATGCTGGACAAATCGGCGAGAATGGCTGAGGAAGGCACGGACGGTACCGTCACGGCAGAAGAGGTGCGTGCAACAAAGGCGATGATATACAGTGTCGTCACTGAATCAAAGCTTGAAGAACTGGACCTGAACCAGATGCTCACGCTGCTGGCGATAGCGAGATCGATAAAAACCATGTCATATGTCAACACCGGTGCTTCCGAGAAGACATACCGCATCGTATGCGAGGAATATAACGTGCCCGCGAGGAAACACACTCAGTTCTGGACCTATGTCCAGAAATTGGAGAAGATCGGGCTCATAGTCACATCGGTAAAGGCTGAAGGTGAAGGCCGGACGACACTGATATCGCTGCCGGACATTCCGGCCAGGGTGCTTGCAGATAAGCTTGTGGACATGATAGAGAGTGAACTATGAAGTGCGATCTTTGTTCCCGCGATGCCGTCACATTCATAAGATACAACGGCACCCACCTTTGTGATGAACATTTCATCAGATACGTTCAAAAGAGAGCGAAGAAAGAGATCCGTAAACAATCCGATATGCGTTCCGGAGGTACCCTGGCAGTGGCGGTGTCCGGAGGCAAGGACAGCATTGTAACGCTTTCGCTAATACACGATGTCTTCGGCGGAAGGAAAGACATCGACATCCAATGCATAACCATAGACGAAGGGATCAGAGGATACCGTCCCGAGAGCATCGGTATTGTGAAACGATTCTGCAGTTCCCTCGGAGTGGGATACAATCAGGCCTCGTTCTCCGATGACCTAGGTGTGACGATGGACGACATCGCCGGTAAGACCGGAGACAGCAGCCCCTGCACATACTGCGGAGTATTCCGACGAAAGCTCATGAATCGCCTGGCCCGGGACATGGGCGCCAAGTACCTCGCCACTGGCCTTAATCTGGATGATACAGCGCAGTCGATCATGATGAACTTCGTGCGGGGTGACGTGGAAAGACTGGCAAGACTGGGACCGCACAAGAAAGTGCAGCCCGGACTTATTCCGAGGATACAGCCGCTGCGGATGATACCGGAGAAAGAATCGATGCTTTATGCAATCGTCAAGGGGATAAAGTTCCATGAAGGAACATGTCCGTATTCTGACGAAGCGCTTCGCAATCAGTTCAGACACACCGTAGATGAGCTCGAGGACCGCTCTCCCGGCACCAGGTTCAGCATACTGTCCTCTTATGACACGATACTGCCGATGCTTATGGAGGGACTCCCCGGAGCAAAGCTGAGAGAATGCAAGTGCGGGGAACCGACGCTTGGAACAAGATGCAAAGCGTGCGAACTTGTTGAAAGGGTAAAAACACCCTGAACACACTTGTTATTAATTATATAAGAAAATAAAATAAAATAAATAGGGGCTTTGCCCCATTTGAGTTCAGTTTTTGAACTTGAACAATGTTCCGCCACCGACCAACGATGCGGCGACAATCAGGCCTGTCGCAAGTATTGCCGCGTATGAGTAGTCCCCACCGCTGCCGAAAACGAGCTTGGCTGCTGCGTTAATAACGAAGAACATAATCACCAAGAAAATTATCGACACTATAATGAATATCACAAACGCGATCAATGTATCTAGTAAAGATTTACTGTCCACTTGTTCACCCCCCTTCTGTTATATCTACATATGAATTGAAATAAGTTGTATATAACATAATCAGTCATACAGCACAAAAAACCTGTAATTTCACTTCAGGATTCAGACATCGACGAACGGAACGATGTCACAGCATTGGCATTCAAAACACATAGTTCTGAATGTTTTTGTCGTAAGGCCGTGTCCGATCATTATCCTTTTCTGTTCCTCTGCAAGTCTGACCGCACGTTCTGCATCCGCCGGTACAATATGCCCAAGAACGCCGTTCAGGACGTTTATTGTCATGTCGTTCGATCTCAACGCCCGAAGTCCCGGTATACATCCGATCGATGCAAGTCTCTCCATTTCCTCCATGATGTCGTCATCGGTCTCACCCAGGCCGAATATCACATTTGAAGATACCTTCCCTTTTCCGAATACCGATACGGCATATTCCAGCAGCTTCAGGATATTATCGTGATCCAGTCCCGGGCACACCTTTTCAAAGATATCCTTGCGTGCAGCCTCCCTGTTCAGCTTGAACTCGTCCGCTCCGGCCGATCTCAGGAGATCTATCTGATCTTTGGTGTCCACGTACGGCTCCACACCTATGATCTTATCGGGGAACTCTCTGCGAAGGACCTTTACACAGGATACCATCTTTTCAAGAGAGGTCTGAACGCTCTCTTCTACGCCAGAGGTTATCGCTATGAACGGAATGCGGACATTCTTCTCCGTTTCCCTTATCATCGCGACTATCTTCTCGCTGGTCAGGTTCTTCGTCGCATCGCCCTCAAGCAGCGGTGTCGTACAGAACGCGCATTTGAAGATGCATCGCTGGCTCAGGTTGAAGAATGCATGATTTGGGGAATGGAAGATCACTGGGATCATCCTGACCTTTTCAATGAACGGTTCCCCGCCCTTTGTTATTGATACATTTCCGTTATCATCATGAAGTTCGAAATCTCCCTTCTCGTAAGAGATGCTCTTCTTCACCCTCATACCGTCGAATTCGAACGCTATGGAGCCGCCTCCCGCACCTGGTCCTGCTGTGGAGCGTGACAGCCGGAAAGGCGGCCTGAAATCTTTCGGGACGAGAATGTTCCCGCCCAGGATCAATTCTGCTTTCTTTCTTACTTTCTCTTCCATTTGGCACCGTCCGCAGAATCCTCTATGATTATGCCTGCGTCCGCAAGGTCATTGCGTATCTTGTCCGCAAGGTCAAAGAGCTTCCGTTTCCTGAGTTCATTGCGCAGGTCCAAAAGTATGCGCATGGCATCATCGGCAGAATCGCTCGCTTTCCCGTCGGGCAATATCCCGAGGATCGTATCGAACTCTTTCATAAGATCTATCACTCTTTCGGCATCTTTCTTCGAAAGCGTCCTCTCGGCCATATGGCGGTTGGTGTCGCGGACCATTTGGAATACTGCAGAAATAGCTCCGCGCGTGTTAAAGTCGTCGTTCATGCTCTCTCTGAACTCATGTCTGGACCGATCGATCAGGTCGCACCGTTCATCGCTATCTGGAGCCGATTTAACGTATGACTGCAGTTCAGTGTAATTGTTCCATAGGCGTTTCAGTCCTGCCGATGCTTCTTCGAGCGCTTCCTCGCTGTAAACAAGAGGGCCGCGGTAGTGCGTGTTCAGGAAATAGAATCGTATCGTCTGCTTGTCGTATCTTTCCGCGACATCGCGTACCCTGAAGAAATTACCGAGCGATTTGGACATCTTCTCGTCCTTCACCTGAAGCATACCGTTGTGCATCCAATATTTGGATAAAGGTTCATGAGTAACGGCTTCCGTCTGAAGTATCTCGTTCTCGTGATGCGGGAAAATTAGGTCATTGCCGCCGCCGTGTATGTCTATAATATCGCCCAAATGATGTCTTATCATAGCTGAGCATTCAATATGCCAACCGGGCCTTCCGTTCCCCCACGGCGACTTCCAGGAGATCTCTCCGGGCTTCGCGGACTTCCATACTGCGAAGTCCATGGGATTGCGTTTCTGTTCGTCGAGGTTCACGCGCCCCGATGATTCCATGTCCTCCAGACGCTGTTTCCTGAGCCGACCGTAATCCTTCACTTTCTCAACTGAGAAGTAAACGCTTCCGTCCTTCGTGACATATCCGTATCCGTTGGAGATGATCTCCTGCACCATCCTGATTATGTCACCGATGCTTTCGCTCGCCTTGGGATAAAGCGAGGCGGGGGCGACACCGAGCGAATCGGCATCTTTGAAATATCTGTTTATGTACCTGGCTGAAAGTTCGAGAGCATCAACGCCTTCCTCGTTGGCACGGTTGATTATCTTATCGTCGACGTCAGTGAAGTTGGTAACGTGTGTCACGTCGTTCCCTAAATATCTGAGATATTTTGCGACCATGTCGAAGACGATCATGCTCCTTGCGTGCCCCATGTGTATGTCGTCGTAAACGGTCACGCCGCAGACGTACATCTTTACCTTTCCGGGTTCGATAGAAACGAACTCCTCTTTTTTGTTCGTCAGCGTGTTGTATATCTGCAAGGTCATCTCTCCAGCTTCTCAAGACCTTCTTTGAGTCTTTTTATCTCGAACTCCATCTGTGCCAGTGCATCCTTGACTGGGTCCGGAAGATCGTCGTGTCTCAGGTCATCCGCTACTCTGGTCCCGGACTGTTTCACTATCTTCCCGGGGACCCCGACGACGGTCGAATCATCGGGAACATCTTTCAGCACCACTGACCCGGCACCGATCCTGACGTTGTTTCCGATAGTTATATTTCCGAGAACTGTAGCATTCGCACCTATGACGACGTGATCGCCGATGGTCGGATGTCTCTTCCCTTTTTGCGATGATACGCCGCCAAGCGTCACACCCTGATATATTGATACGTTGTTGCCGATGACCGATGTCTCACCGATGACCACTCCTGTAGCGTGGTCTATGAAGAACGAGTCGCCTATCATCGCCGCAGGATGGATATCGGCACCGGTGAGGCGATGCGCTTTGTATGATATCTGCCTCGCTTTATCATATTTTCCCTCATTCCAGAGCCTGTGGCCTTCCCTGTACATAGACACTGCGTGCAAGCCCATATGATATTTCACGGCGACGTTCTCGTCTGTGATGCTGGGGTCACGGTCGACGACGGCCCTGAGGTCCTTCTCCAATATCTTCATACGGATCATCAGAATATGCCTGTACTCATATACCTTTCTCCGCGGTCCGCGAGAATGGCCACAACTTTTTTTCCTTTGTTCTTTCTTGATATTTCCAGCGCAGCGTACAGTGCCGCGCCTGAGGATATCCCGGCAAGGATCCCTTCTTCCTTCGCAAGACGCTTTGTCATGGATATTGCGTCGTCGCCTTTTACCGTGACGATCAAATCGATTACGTCGCGGTCAAAGTTATCGGGAAGGAAGTTCGCGCCTATCCCCTGAATGGCGTGCTGTCCGACTCTTCCCGATGATATCAGCGGACTCTCTGCCGGTTCGACACCTATCACCTTCACTGACGGGGCAAAATCCTTCATCGCCCTTCCCAGCCCGGTGACCGTGCCTCCGGTGCCGATCCCCGCCACAATATAGCCGACGTCAGGAACATCCTCAAGGATCTCTTTCGCCGTTCCCGCATAGTGCGACATTATGTTCGCAGGGTTGCCGAACTGTCCCAGTATCACGCCGTTATTCTTTTTGAGTATATCCTCGGCCGCCCTCACGGCGCCCGCCATACCATATTTGCCGGGAGTGAACACGACCTCTGCACCGTACGCTTTCATTATTTCCGCACGTTCCCTGCTCATGGAGTCCGGCATCACAATGACTGCCTTGTATCCGAGTGCCGACGAAATCATTGCGATCGCTATTCCGGTGTTCCCGGACGTGGGTTCGATTATTGTCCCGCCTTTGCTCAGGAGACCGCGGGACTCCGCATCCTTTATCATATAGAATGCGGCACGGTCCTTGATCGAACCTCCGGGATTCTCGGATTCCAGCTTGGCGTAGATGTTACCTTCGGATATGCGATTGAGGCGCACAATCGGCGTGCCTCCGATGACGTCGACTATTGTGTCGTAGAACATATTCAGTTCATCAGACCTGCGGCTCTGAGCTCGGCCGCGATCTTGTCCACGGCCCTGACCACATCTCCGGGAACTTTCGCGCCGGTGCATACCATCTTTCCGGATCCGAATAGAAGAACGACCACTTTCGGGTCGTCCAGTCTGTAGACCAGACCGGGGAACTGCTCCGGCTCGTATTCCACTTTCTCCAGACCGAGCGTGATAGCAACAGTGTTCAGGTTGATATCCTGCTCAAGATCGGATGACGCGACTATGTTCTGAACTTCGATGTTCGGTTGGATCGTTATGAATATCTTCGCCTTCTCGAGGTCCTTGGCGACCTTGCCTATGGCGATCTTGACATCCTCAAGACTCTTGGCACCGGTGCACACGACCTTTCCGCTCCTGAAGAGAAGCGTGGCGGTCTTCGGATCTTTAAGCCTGTATACAAGTCCGGGGAACTGCTGCGGGTTGTATTCGGCGCCGTCGAGGGCTTCCTCGATCGCGTTCAGGTCCAGCTCCTGACCGAGGTATGTCGACGCAACAACATTTTCTATGTTCATCTTTGCCATTTTTTTCCACCAAATGGCAGTATTTAAATGATATTTAAATACCTTTTGATATGACGAATTATCGGTGTGAAAAATATTCGCTTAAGAATTTCAATGATTTGATTGGAAAGTGTGGGGTCGGGAGGGAGATTTGAACTCCCGTATGCGGATCTGCAGTCCGCCACAGGGCCTCTATGTTATCCCGACTTATTTCGCCTATCTAAGGTTTCATATTTCAACCTTGCGTAAAGGAACCGCTTTGTTTGGTAGATCTCGTTTTGGTACGCTATAGCAGTACACTTTTCCGTTTAGTGCTATTTTTGTACGCTATAGCGGTACATTTTTGAAATTCGTGTTTTCGGCTGACGAGAAGATTTAATCCATCATCCGCATTCCTTCACCGTGCACTGCAAGGATGTTTCCGTACACGAGGTCAACGTTCCACTCACGGCCGACGGCATAAACAGGCTGATGAATGACTGGACGGCATACATCAGGACCGAGGTCCTGATACTCAGGAACGGGGACGATTTTGCATCGGTACTCATTAAGGGAACGGAAGGCACAGGCTTGTTCAGATCTGTGAAAGGATATGAGATACTCTCACTTCCTGACGATACAGTATATGTCGAGAACGGAACGGCCGACGTCATAAACATCCCGACCATGGCGAGACTGCAGTCCGAGAACCCCGGTAAGACCATCGTCATAAAGGGGATGTTCTCCCACATAAACCTGATAAAGGATATCGAGTGGCATGAGCTGACGGTCACGGACAGCATCCCGCCGGAACCGATGAAGCTTGGCGTTCTCGTCGAGATCGCTTTGGCATCAGGTTTTGTAAACGTTCCGGTGATCACGAAAAACAATATCATCGACATGGCTGACAAGATTCCTGAAGTAGATACGGAAGCTGTCATGTTCCCGTGCAAGGTCTCCGGGCTGACCGCTGACATTCCGGTATATTTCTTGGATGAACATCCTGTTCTGAAGCATGATGTGACGCTGGTAGGGTGTCATCTTTCAAAACGCATATTCGGTGAACTTTACCGCAGGGACGTCAAATTCATTAACGTCTGTCCTGCCGACCACGCAGGTAAAGGAAAGGCCATTGTGAAGTGCTGTAAGATCAAAGAAGGCCATGAGATCGACGGAGACGTGGTCAAGGTCCCGTGGGGCGCTACGGTTCCTGAGGTCGTTGACGCGATAAATGCACTCTTTCTGAAATAGTTCCTTTGGTTCAGTTATCGCTTAGGTATATTAACTGTAATATTATGATTTTAAATATGATGAAATTAAAGAAGGTATGCCGGAAGTTGGGCAGTCCGAGGTGCACGCGGACATAACCCCCCGGTGCACCCGGAACCGACCCGGTAGGAGGTGCGTAGAACGCATAACCGAAACCGGCGAGTCCGGATACAGGTTATCGTTGTCCTGTCGGACCTCGTGGTCATAATTGACCTCGACGATCCGTAAACAACGTCGTGGCGGTGTACACGTTAAACACCCGGTCCCTGACGGGACCGTCACACTTCCTGAAGTAAAATGGTCCATGTAGGTTAAATAATTTGCTCCGACGATTGTGATCCGGATCAGAACAGGTCCCTGCCCCTTTTGAACACGGCATAACCTTCCTCGGTCCTTCCGGCCTTGCACAAGGCTTCACCTAATAGATACCACGTGTCGGCATTCTGCGGATCGGCCTCAAGATGCCTTCTGAGATACGCGATCGCTTCATCTGTCCTGTCCTCTGACATCAGCAGTCTGGCTCTTGCCCTTCCTCCCGTCTCTTCGTCTATTTTTTCCAGGACTGCTTTCCTTGCATTATGCATGATCACATCGATCGCGTTCTCAGACAGCCAAGGATATCTTTCCATCAGCATCTTCCCTAATCTTTTGATCTCGGCCTCATCAGGAACGGCATTGTCACCTGTAAAAGCGGAACGCGGTATGTTTACCGTCAGTTTTCCATGGTTCACCGCTACATGGTCCCGCGGTATCATGGTATCACAGTTTGATCAGAAGTCCTGACGGATCGCGTTTTGCGCGTCCGAATTCTGTCATCCCCGATATCTGTTCGCGTGTAAAGACGGGACCGTCCGCACAGATACGATTGCTGTTCATCATGCATGAGCCGCATACTCCCGCGCCGCATTTCATATATCTTTCAAGGGACAGTTGACATTCTATGTTCTTTTCCACGCAGAGTCTGTGCAGATGATAAAGCATTATCTCCGGACCGCATCCTATAATGACGTCATAGTCTTTCTCCGAGATCATCTGCCTAGCAAGCTGGACCGCGTTGCCACGGAATCCCATGCTGCCGTCGTCGGTCGAGATCCTGACGTCAGAGAACTTTGCCGCTTCCTTTTCAAACATAAGTTCCTGGGAATTACGTGCGCCGATGACCGTGTCTGCTCCGGTCTCCCTTATCACCGGCATTACCGACGCCATCCCTACTCCGCCCGCTACGATCAGGATCCGTTTCTCTGCGTTCAATGAGAATCCGTTGCCGTACGGCCCCCGTATGTGAAGTTCATCGCCTTTATCGAGCTCGTGCAGTTTTTTTGTCGCTTCCCCTATCGCCTTTGCGGTTATGCTCTTCATACCCTTGGTGGATGAGAGCGACATCGGGATCTCGTCGATCCCGGGTATCCATACCATGACGAACTGGCCCGGTATGCATTCCTTATTCCATTCGAACGTGAACGTTCTGGTGTCATGCGATTCTTTGTTCACCGATATTATCCTGACAGCATCACTCATGTGCGGCACCCGCCATCTTATCTATTGACTGATACCCGTGTTCTTTCATGAATCTCTTCAGCCCTTCGTTGATATCCTTGATCACACCGACGCCGCGGGTGCCTATCGCGCTCCCGACCTGATACGCCCGTGCCCCGGCCATTATGTATTCTGCCGCATCCCTCCATGTCCCTATCCCGCCGACGCCGATCAGCGGTATGTCCAGAGAAGAAAAGAGATCGTATATCGCACGCACTCCTACCGGTCTTACCGCCGGTCCCGACAGTCCTCCGAACTTGTTGCTGAGAACGGGACGTCCCGCTTCCGGACTTATGACCATCGCCTTTATCGTGTTGATGGCAACTATCCCGTCACCTCCTGCTTTCTGCACGGCCGTTCCGATCTCGGTCAGACGATGCGTGTTCGGCGTCAATTTCGAGAACACCGGGATCTTGACAGAACCCTTGACCTCCGAGACAATCGAAAATACCATGTCTGGGTCTGTACCAATTTCCATCCCATATCCTTTGGCGTGCGGACAAGACAGATTCAGCTCTACCGCCGATGCGCCGTACTCTTCCATTTTGACTGAAAGGGAAGAGAATTCCTTCGGGGATCCGGCATAGACGGAACCTATCACCGTTCCTTCTTTGACTGCTGTCCTCATCTCCTCTTCAAAATCCTTTATTCCCGGATTCGGGAGACCCATGGCGTTGACATAACCGATGTCGAGTTCAATGAACGATGGATTTCCATGTCCGCTGTTCTTTTCACTGCCTACGGATTTGGTGACAACTGCTCCTGCACCTTCCCTGAGCATCCTGGCCATCGCCTCTCCGGTCTCGTCCATTATGCCCGATGCGACCATTCCCGGATTCTTGAGTTTCAGTGAACTTATGCATGTCGAAAGAGGATTCATCTGACCACTGAATGCGCATATCGGATAAAAAGGGATTCACCGCCAGTTAATATGTTTCAAGACGTTACAGTTTGTAACGGTTTGATTTATGAAGATGGATTACCCACCCACATCCATATTCACGCTGATGACTGCCGACATCAACGCAAATGTCAAAAGCAATGACGATATCCGGAGAACATGGATGTCTCGCGCATCAGAGAGGATTTTCCGCTTCTCAGGAACACTGATTCTGTATATCTTGACAGTGCCTGCCAGAGTCTGAGGCCCGATCGCGTCATCAGGGCGATCGTATCATATTACGAAGAATTCCCGGCCTGCGGAGGGAGAAGCGTCCATTCGATGGCAACAAAGGTCTCAATGGGGGTTGATGCGTCCCGCGAGAAGGTCGCAGATTTCTTCGGTTCCAAACCGTCGGAGTTCGTTTTCACAAAGAACTGCACAGAAGCTTTGAACATGGTAGCCAAAGGTCTCGGCCTGAAAAAGAACGATACCGTTCTGACCGGAGACTGGGAACACAATTCCAACCACGTACCGTGGATCGATCTTACCGAGACCGTCGGTATAAGAAGAAAGTTCGTAAGATCATCAGAACACGGAGAGTTCGACATAGAGGAATTCAAGAGATCGATAACTAAGGACGTTAAGATAGTGTCCATGGCCCACTGCAGCAATGTCACCGGTGTTGAGATACCTGTGAAGGAGATAACTGAAATATCGCATGACAACGGTTCGCTGGTCATGATTGACGGCGCACAGGCTGCGCCACATATGCCCGTCGATGTCAAGGATCTCGATGTCGATTTTTACGCCTTGTCCGGACACAAGATGATGGGGCCGTCCGGTGTCGGTATACTTTACGGAAAAACAGAACTGTTGGAGAAACTCCGTCCGCTAATGTCCGGCGGAGGTACTGTGGGGCTGGCAACATACGATTCGGTGAAAAGGACTCCGCCGCCGGAGAGGTTCGAGGCGGGACTGCTGAACTATTCCGGGGTGATCGGCATGGGCGCGGCGATCGATTATCTGAAGAACATAGGGATGAAGAACGTCTCCCGCCACGAAAGAGAACTCCAGAGCAAGATACAGAAGGAGACCGAGGACCTTAGGATCAGTATCGTAGGTCCCGAAGACCCGGAAAGGAGGGGGGGCGTATTCTCTTTCAACATCGGAGGTCTGGAATCGCACGATGTTGCGGTCATGCTTGACACGAAGAACATCATGATACGATCGGGGATGCACTGCGCGCATCCGTTCTTCGTATCCCGTGGATTAAAGGGATGCGCACGCGCTTCCGTCTACATATACAACAACGAGAACGATATAGCGCGATTCACATCCGCACTGAGAAAGATGGACGAAACGTTTTCACATCAAAACAGCCGATGCAACTAAGTTTAAATATCGTACTTCCATTCAACTGTATCTGGATTCTTCCTTTGGAATAGATTCAGCGAAGGGGGGCAAATATGAGCAAGAAAACGACTGTCGCGCTGATATTACTTGTTGTATTAATCATACTTGCGGTAATAGTTGCGATCGACATATTCACCGATTATCTGGGTCACTTCCTGGGGATAGATTATAACTACATCAACTGGGACAAGTATTTCGGCGGAATAACCACTGCGGTGATATTCGGGGCCTGTTTCCTGATCGCCGTTGCGGTAATGGCGACAACATTCTATCACAATTCCTGAGTCAATGTGACGAAGACCAATCCACTTCCTGTTTTTTTTATTTCTATCACGTCGTTGTACGTGAACGATCCGCGCCCCAGATCCGCGGCGGATGCGGCCGTATATCTTTTCTGATCCTTTTCCAGTATCAGCATATGTCCGTCCACTTCCATTGTGTATTCGGGACCCGGAAGTATCTCATTCAAAGATAATGTCATGACATCGACGGATGACCTCTCAAAGCGGTCCATCATGCCTGCGGCATCATTGGCGATGGTCTGCATCCTGTCATCTACCGATCCGTCATAGAGAACGATGACCGATGCCGATACTGTGGTCAAAAGCACAATCCCGCATATCGTGAGACATACGCGGGATATCGTGAATTCTATCATATCTCCTTCACCTCCGCCGCTGCCTTTCCGTCCAAGAGCAGTGATGTTATCACGAGCGTATGCTTCCCGCTTTCTAGAACGCCGTCAAAGATCAGTATCACCGCCGGCCGTTCCATATATCTTTTGACCACGACAGTCCCGTTATACGAACCGCGCATTGAATACGCGTCGCCGTATGTTCCGCCCATCTCCACAGTACAATTGTCCGGGATGGTCAGGGTTACCGTTCTTGTACTGCCTATGCCGGAATAATGCGTCTTGGATACTGCATCGTGGAATCTTCCTAGTTCCCTTTCCATCTCGGCGGCCGCAGAATTCTCCTTGTTCTGTTCCATCACACCTATAAGGACCGGCACCGAAATGGAAAGAATAAGAAAGACGACCATCAACCTCACGGGGAGATCGATGGCCGCCCTTTTGCCGTACTTCAGCGTATCACCACTATCTGTATGGACTTGCTGCCGTATCCCGGTTTCATGGCCTCGGCACCTATGTACCCAACAGAACCGCTGAGATTGTTGATCCTCAGTCCGCTGAACTGCGCCGTACCCTTGGAATCCGTTACCGAGTTGGGAGTTCTTCCCTGGTCATCGACTATCCCGTATCCTGTGAGTACTATGGTCGCGCCCTCGAGCGGATTCCCGTCCTGATCGGTGACGGTTATCCTTAGATCTATATCATTCGTCCCTTGGATACTGCCTGGTTCGGCCTCAACGGATCTGATGGACTTCGGTGTCTCTATGGACCCCATCCATCCGATGATGATCGCTGTTCCCAATGCCGCTACGAGAATGATTATCATCAACTGGAGCGGCAGCCCCTCTATACCTCCGCGTTTGTTCCTGCGGAGTCTCCGTATATGACTCTTCCATGTCATGAGTGCGTTTTTGTGTTGTTTGTTTATAAAAGGTTAATATTACAGTTAAGCTAACTTTAGATTAACATCGTTATGAATGATGACCAAAATTCTGACCGGATCGGCATCAGCGAGGTCCTTCTGCAATGGGATCTTTATGACCTAGGCCCTTATTTCCTTCAACGCTCCCGTATTGTTGTCCACTGAGAAATAGACCATAATGCACGCTATGGCGACACAGACGAACGCGATCCCCCACATAGCGGTGAACTCTCCGAACGCAGGAGACTTCTCGTTTATCATCCATATGGATAGCGTCTGCAGTACGCCTCCGCCCAAGAAGACCATTGTGTTGAAGATCGCGATGACCGTTCCGGATATTGATGACGGGAACCACTCTTTCGCCTGTGCGAATACGAGCGACATGAAACCGCCGAAGAACCCGAACAGGAAGTTGGCGCCTGCCCAGAAGAGGAATACGTTCACCTTTCCGGCCAGCAGCCAAATGATCCCCCAGACCATGAGATACCCGAGACTCGCGGCAAGCATCACTTTGCGTTTCGACCCTACCTTCTTAGCCACGGTGCTGGCCGTTGCCGTACTGATCAGTTTGCCTATGGCAAGTATCGTCAGCAGGACCGTACCCGCTATGGCGAACTCATAGACCGAGTTGAAGTATCTGACTATCCAGCGCCCCTGGAACAGCATCATCGTCCCGAATATCAGGAAATATGCGATAGCAGGCATCCAGAATGCGCGTCCGCCCCTGATCGTCGTCGTGATACCTTTCTTCAGCGGCACCTTGTCATATGTTTCGTGCATTTGTTTTTCTTCCGGATATATCTCGTATATCTCAGGTGCCCCGATGTCCCTGGGGCGGTTGCGTACAAAAAGGATACAAAGAACAGTAAGCATCATCGCGATGATTCCGATGGCCGTGAAAAGGCTCCTCCACCCGATCGAATCCAATATTATGCGGGTAGGTTCCGCAGCCATGATCCCTGCTAAATTGCCCGCGGCGATCACAAAGCCGTTCATCATGGCAAAATCCTTCTTAACGAACCATGTGACTACTATCTTTGTCACCGGGACGAATATGCAGGCCATGCCGCTCGCCATAATGATCTTTCCGACCATGAGGACAATATACGATTCGGCTGACGATATTATGAATGTCCCGGCGGTAACTATGATAAGAGCTCCGATCAATACCTTTCTCGGGCCTATCCTGTCGGTCATCAGGCCGACCGGCAGCTGCAGTGAAGCATATACATAAAAGTACGCGGCAGACCAGAGTGTCGCGAGACCTTCCCCCAGATCGTCCACGATTATAGTATCGAGGGTCGAAGGCAGGTTCCTTTGATAGTACACGAGAAAATATGCGACCAAGAGTATCCCGAGCACCAACCATCGGTACCTGAGTGTCCTCTGTATGCTTCTTGCGTCTCCTTTATCGTCAGGGGATGCGGCCATATTGCTTCAGCCTAAAATTAACATCGTATAATTCCCTTTCCGAGGATTACACCCCTGTAAGAAGAAAAGAAGGAAAAAGGTGAAGGGAGTCTCAGAACTCCCTTCTTCTGAAGATCAGGGCCGAAAGCACCGTCGTCACCGCGAACCATACCGTCATTATACCGACAGATAGCACATGGCTCGGATAGAAGGACCATACATCCCTACCGAGTTGGTCGACGTACGTACTATAGGTCACAGTTCCATCAATGATGTTCGAGATATCAGTTCCGGCATATGTCAGGCTGAAGACAGGCTCTATGCCATATAAGGCCGTTATACTGTCTATTATCATCCAGAACACCAATAGCAATATCACTATCGCCAAGACGATTGCAGTTGATCCCTTTTTGGATATGGAACTCAGGAAGAACGCGAAACCGCCCGCTCCAAGCATGAACAGCAAGGCTAGACCAAGCGAACCGAATGCTTTGATGTTCAACCCGTGAGCGAATATCAGCGACAATATCATGCATATCGCATAGTAGAGAATGATCACTACGCCCACGACTATGTAGCATGCCAGCATCTTGCCTGCGAGGAATGTCGACTTCTTTATTGGCCTCGGAAAGACGAGCAGCGCAGTGCGTTCCTCGAATTCCGATGCAATGGCGGGTGCGCAGAACAGAGACACGCCGATGATAATAAATAACATCATGAGCCCCAGATAGTCTGACATGAATGTCTCTGAATCACTTGACATTGCGTCAAAATATAATCTCAGTACCGTTATCAGAACAATCAGGAGTACTCCGATTGCTGCAAAAACAATCATTCTCTTGCTGCGCAGGTGCTTCAGCAATTCGTAGTGCGTGACGACGCCGATCTGCCTGAAATCATCTCTGATCCCTTTAACCATAGTATCACCCCGACTCCTTTATCAGGTCCAGGTAAGCGGACTCAAGATTATCGTTCGTGATACTGAATACATCGAGGCCCATCTCCGTGACCTCTCTGAGGAGTTTCGCCTGTTCGGCGTCACCGCCGTTCAGCCTGATGTCTATGCTGCTGCCGTCGATCTCCGCACTTATCACATTGGATAGTGCAGATATGTCTTGTACGGTCTGCGGCGTCATTTGAGTTATCGCCTTTATCTTGACGACCCTTGCGCCGGCGGTGTTGATCATCTTTTCCGTCGTGTCGTGGACGAGAAGCTTTCCGTGATTTATCATCGCTATCCTGTCACAGAGATCGCTGACTTCATACAGCATGTGCGAACTCATGAATATCGTGAGATCGTTCATCTTGAGTGATTTGAGGATGTCCCGTATCTCGATCATCCCTCTCGGATCCAGACCCGACGTGGGCTCGTCCAGAATAATCACCGACGGATCGGTCAGAAGCGACTGGGCGAGCGCTATGCGCTGTTTCATTCCCTTAGAGAACGTCTCTATCCTCTTGTCAGCCCATTCCGTCATCTTCACCTTCTCAAGTATATCCGGTATCTTTGCCGATAACGACTCGGAACCCATACCATTTATCTTGCCAAGGTACATCATCGTCTCTGTCGGCGTAAGATATCCGTAGAACTCGGGGGTCTCCACGACCGTTCCGACGTCCATAAGTGCCCCTTTGGCATCCTTTGTGACGTCGATCCCGTTCAGATATGCTGAACCGGAAGATGCGCGTATAAGGTTCGTGAGTATCTTGAGCGTAGTGCTCTTCCCGGCACCGTTCGGTCCGAGGAATCCGGTAAAACTGTTCTTTTTGACCTCAAGCGAAAGATTGTTCACCGCTGTGAAACTGCCGTATATCTTGGAAAGATTTTCTATTATAATAGGGCTGTCCGAATTAGGAATTTGCATCGCCTCCCCATTCGCAGAAAGATGCACAGTTATACTTAAGATTAACCGTTGTTGCCCCCTCTGCAGGCTTAGTATGAATTACCAGGCCTGGGGAATCAGCAATGATTCACTTGACCTCAATGATCTTGTAATCCGCGGAACCAAGTCCGATCTTCTCGGCGTGTTCGATCATGCTTCTCCAATCCGTCGTGGGATGCGCCCCGGTGAAACGGTCCTTCGCCGAAGAGCCGTCGATGATACTGCCTTTCATCGCGGGCTGGCGATTGACGGCATCCGCGCAGGCCTTGTCCAGTGCGATGGGGTCGAAGGAAGCGAACATCCCGATGTTCGGAACTATCGGCATTATGTTATCTGCGTGACAGTCGCAGAACGGTGATATATCGACGGCCAAAGCTATGTGGAAGCACGGCTTATCTTTTACAACGGCTGCGGCGTACTCGACCATCTTGCGGTTCAGTATATCGTTGGCCTCGTTCATCTCCGCTGATATTGAGTCAAAAGGACATGACGCGATGCATCTTCCGCATCCTACGCATCTTGAGTGGTCGATGTGCGCTTTCTTTTTGACCGTTATGGAATCGTGCGCGCAGGCGGTCAAGCATTTTTTGCATCCCCGGCATTTTTCCTGATCCACCGACGGTTTTCCGGCCGAGTGCATCTCCATCTTTCCTGCCCTGGATGCCGAACCCATGCCGATGTTCTTTATTGCACCTCCGAACCCCGCGAGCTCGTGGCCCTTGAAATGCGACAATGATATCAGGATATCGGAATCGGCGATGGCGCGGCCGATCTTGGCGTTCTTGACATATTCTCCGTTTATCGGTATCTCTACGTCATCGGAACCTTTCAGTCCGTCAGCTATTATGATCTGACATCCTGTGCTCATCGGAGAGAAACCATTCTCGTTGGCCGCATCGATATGTTCCAGCGCGTGTTTCCTTCTTCCGGCGTAAAGGGTATTGGCGTCGGTCAGGAAAGGAAAACCTCCGTTCTCTTTGATGATGTCTGCTACAATCTTGGAATAATTCGGACGGAGGATGCTCATGTTGCCCGGTTCCCCGAAATGCGTCTTGATGGCGACGAACTTCTTCTCCATATCCATCTGGTCCATCCCCGAGGCCCTCAGAAGCCTCTCGAATTTCATAAGTATGCTGTCTCCCCATTTCACATACAGATCTGCGAAATACACATCAGATGCTTTCATTCCATGACCTCCGTCCCGCACGCGACCGGCTGAAATCGAAAATGTCTACGAACGGACATCTGGCTTGTGTGCCTGTCGCCGACGGTTCGTTACACAGGTATAGTTTGAAATACTACATTATACTATACTTTTTACAGACGCGTATGCGTTTGATAAGCGGTGATTCAAAGTGTACAGTATGAGTCCTAATTCGGGCAAACTTATGAGTGATGAGGCCATCATGAAACGGTACAGAGAAGAAGGTGAGTGGGGCCTTATGGTGTCGATCGACATAGGGGAATGCGATCCGAAGAAGATCGCAAGCAAGGATGTCATCACCCAGTTCGCCATTGATCTTGCTGAGTACATAAACATGAAGAGATACGGGGAGCCGGTGGTCGTCATGTTCGGAGACAACCCGAAAGTACACGGATACTCCCTTGTGCAGCTGATAGAGACGTCATTGATATCGGGACACTTCGCCGAGGATTCAGACAGAGCATTCATTGATGTCTTCTCATGCAGAGAGTTCCCGCCGAAGAAGACCGCGGAGTTCTGCAAGAAGTATTTCGGCGGGAAAAAGATGGAGTATTCCATAGCGTTCAGGAACTGAACCTTTTTCTTTCCTACAAACATACTTTCATTTTTTCTAATTGTCATTATTGTATAAAATAAATCCAAAAGGGTTATAAAATCCCCCCACTCTTTTTTATACCGATTGGTATGAATGTAAAACTCTGGGCGGTAGTAGTGGCTCTGATGATGGTCCTGACATCAAGTGCCATTATTCTGGAATCGCAGGTGTCTAAACGTCCGGGTGACGACCATGCACTTTCAGTCATCGCACGAGTTAATACGGAAGGTTCAGGTATTTTTGCCAAT